>ERZ779851.2-NODE-2-length-218589-cov-16.497035_pt1 | contig 218589 bp, 175 predicted proteins | sample MGYA00511094_ERZ779851 | MGnify/ENA primary metagenome ERZ779851 (study PRJEB29588, sample SAMEA2155512) | human gut metagenome | biome: human gut; feature: human-associated habitat; material: faeces | place: Denmark | collected 2008/2010 ...
CAGAGAACAGCAGCACTTTCACTGAAGCTGTCTGAGATTGAACTTGTGAAGCTTGTAATTAAGGATACTCCGGTGCTTCTTCTTGATGATGTTCTTTCGGAGCTTGACAGAAGCAGACAGAATTATTTATTAGAAAGTATTAATGATGTACAGACTATAATTACATGTACAGGACTTGAAGAGTTTATTAACCATTCACTTGATGTGAACAGGATATATAGAATAGAAAATGGAAATGTAACTGATATAGAAATGAGGTAAATTATGAACACAGAGAATACGCAAACTAATAATGAGTACGGTGCAGACCAGATTCAGATTCTTGAAGGTCTTGAAGCTGTAAGAAAAAGACCGGGAATGTACATAGGAAGTACATCTGAAAGAGGACTTCATCATCTTGTATATGAGATAGTGGATAATTCTATTGATGAAGCTCTGGCAGGATATTGTAAGAATATAGAGGTTACTATTAATGAAGATAATTCAATAACAGTTATTGACGACGGAAGAGGTATTCCTGTAGGAATTAACCATAAAGCAGGAATTCCTGCTGTAGAAGTTGTATTTACAATTCTTCACGCAGGAGGAAAATTTGGAGGTGGAGGATACAAGGTATCAGGAGGTCTTCACGGTGTGGGAGCTTCTGTTGTTAATGCGCTTTCAGACTGGCTTGAGGTTACTATTCATACTGACGGAAAAAAATACAAACAAAGATATGAAAGAGGAAAGGTTGTGTATCCTCTTAAAGAAATAGGAACTACAGACCGTACAGGAACAGAAATAACATTTAAACCTGATGGAACTATATTTACAGAAACGCTTGTATATGATTTCAATATAATAAAGACAAGACTTCGTGAGATGGCATTTCTTACAAAGGGACTTAAGATAAGTCTCACAGACAAAAGACTTACACCTGAGAAAGTGAGATCTTTCCACTATGAAGGAGGTATCAAGGAATTTGTCACATATCTGAACAGACATAGAGATCCTCTGTACAACGAGGTTATCTACTGTGAGGGTGTCAGAGACGGAATAAGTGTTGAGGTTGCACTTCAGCACAACGATTCGTACAACGAATCAACATACAGCTTTGTAAATAATATCAATACACCTGAAGGTGGTACACATCTGACAGGATTCAAGTCAGCCATCACAAAGGTGTTCAATGATTATGCAAGAAAGAATAATATTATCAAGGAGAAAGATGACAATCTTTCAGGTGATGATCTGAGAGAGGGTCTGGCAGCAATCGTATCTATTAAGATAAGCGATCCTCAGTTTGAGGGACAGACAAAGCAGAAGCTTGGCAATTCAGAGGCAAGACCTGCTGTTGAGAGTGTTGTTACTGAGCAGCTTACATACTATCTTGAACAGAATCCTCAGATTGCTAAGATAATTGTCAATAAAGCAGCTCTTGCACAGAGAGCAAGGATAGCCGCGAGAAAGGCAAGGGATGTTGCAAGAAAAGCAAATCTTTCAGATAACATGGCACTTCCTGGAAAGCTTGCGGATTGTTCAGATAAGGATCCAAAGAACTGTGAGATATATATAGTCGAGGGAGATTCCGCTGGTGGTTCAGCCAAGACAGCGAGATCCAGAGCAACCCAGGCTATACTTCCACTTCGTGGTAAAATCCTGAACGTAGAGAAGGCGAGAATAGACAGAATACTCGGAAATGAAGAGATCAAAGCCATGATCACAGCATTTGGAACAGGTATTCATGAGAACTTCAACATAGAAAAGCTCAGATACAACAAGATAATCATTATGACAGATGCCGATGTAGATGGAGCACATATAGCAACTCTGCTTCTTACATTCTTCTACAGATTCATGCCTGATCTTATCAGAAAAGGACATGTATATCTGGCACAGCCACCACTTTACAAGCTGGAGAAGAATAAAAAGGTATGGTATGCGTACAGTGATGATGAGCTGAACAGTATACTTGATGAAGTTGGAAGAGATCAGAACAACAAGATACAGCGATACAAGGGACTTGGTGAGATGGATGCAGAGCAGCTCTGGGAGACAACCATGGATCCTGAGAAGAGAATACTTCTCCGTGTTGCCATTGATGATGATGACGAGTCAGAGATTGATATGACATTCAATGTTCTCATGGGAGATAAAGTTGAGCCACGTCGTGAGTTTATAGAGACAAATGCCAAGTATGTAAAAAATCTCGATATATAGGATATTGATTATATAAATGTGAAAAATACAACAAATATCGAGAGAAAGGAAATCAAAAAATGGATGACGACAAGATTTTTGATAAAATAGATGAAGTTGGTCTGAAAAAGACAATGGAGCGTTCATACATAGATTATGCCATGAGCGTTATCGCTGCCAGAGCTCTTCCAGATGTAAGAGATGGACTCAAGCCTGTTCAGCGTAGAATACTTCATTCTATGATAGAACTTAACAATGGACCTGATAAGCCACATCGTAAATGTGCCCGTATCGTCGGTGATACAATGGGTAAATATCATCCACACGGAGACAGTTCTATATACGAGGCACTTGTAAAGCTGGCTCAGGAATGGAATACAAGATATCCGCTCGTGGATGGTCATGGAAATTTCGGATCTGTGGATGGAGACCATGCGGCTGCCATGCGATATACAGAGGCAAGACTCTCCAAGATATCCATGGAGATGATGGCAGATATAAATAAGAATACTGTAGACTTTATACCTAACTTTGATGGAACTGAGAAGGAACCAGTTGTACTTCCATCACGTTATCCTAACCTATTAGTCAATGGAACATCGGGTATCGCAGTAGGTATGGCAACCAATATTCCACCACATAATTTAAAGGAAACTGTCAATGCAGCCATAAAAATTATTGATAACAGGGTTGAAGAAGGCAGAGAGACAGAGATAGACGAGATCATGGACATCATAAAGGGACCAGACTTCCCTACAGGTGCCCAGATACTTGGAAGACAGGGCATAAATGATGCATACAGAACCGGTCGTGGTAAGATAAAAGTGAGAGCAATCACAGAAATCGAAACAATGACCAATGGAAAGCATAGAATTGTAGTTACAGAGCTTCCTTATATGGTAAATAAGTCACTTCTTATAAAGAACATGGTAGATCTTGTCAAGAATAAGAAGATAGATGGAATCACGGATATAAGAGATGAATCCTCAAGAGAGGGAATGAGAGTTGTCATAGAGCTGAGAAAAGATGTAAATGCAAATGTAATTCTCAATCAGCTTTTTAAGCATACACAGCTTCAGGATACATTTGGATGCATCATGCTGGCTCTTGTTGATGGAGTTCCAAAGATCCTCAATATCAAGGATATGCTTATATATTACCTGAAGCATCAGGAAGATGTTGTAACAAGAAGAACACAGTACGATCTCAACAAGGCTGAAGAGAGAGCTCATATATTACAGGGATATCTCATAGCTTTAGACAACATAGATGAAGTCATAGATATCATCAGACATTCAAAAACAGTTGCAGAGGCAAAGAACAAACTGATAGAGAGATTTGGACTGACTGAGGCTCAGGCAAGTGCCATCGTCGAGATGAGACTTCGTGCTCTCACAGGTTTGGAGAGAGAAAAGATTGAGAATGAGTACAACGAACTTATAATTAAGATTGCTGAGTACAAAGCTATACTCGCAGATGAGAATAAGCTTCTCGGAGTTATCAAGAGTGAGCTTGCAGTTATAGCAGAGAAGTATGGTGATGAGAGAAGAACTTCTATCACAGCGTACTCAGATGATATAACAGATGAGGAACTCATCAAGAGAGAAGAGATAGTTATATCCATGACAAAGCTCGGATATATAAAGAGAATGCCAAAGGACACCTTCAAGGTACAGAACAGAGGAGGTAAGGGTATCAAGGGAATGAATACCATCGACAATGATATTATAGATGAGATATTCCTCACAAATACCCACAACTTCATTATGTTTTTCACCAATATGGGACGAGTATACAGGATGAAGGGATATGAGATTCCTGAGTCAGGACGTAATGCAAGAGGAGTTGCCATAGTCAATCTTCTTCAGCTTCTTCCAGGTGAGAAGGTAACTGCTATCATTCCTATTGCAGGATTTGATAAGAAGTATCTGATGATGGCAACCAGAGATGGAATAGTCAAAAAGACAAAGATAGAAGCATTTGAGAATATAAGAAAGACCGGTCTTGCTGCCATAACATTGAATGAAGGGGATGAACTCATAGAGGTCAAAGCTACAAGTGGTGAGAATGATGTATTTCTTGTGACTGCAAAGGGTATGTGTATCAGGTTCAATGAGGAGTGCGTGAGAGATACAGGACGTACATCCATGGGTGTTAGAGGTATCAGATGTGACAAGAATGACAAGGTTATAGCAATGCAGCTCGATGTCCAGGGGGATGATATGTTATTTGTAACATCCAATGGAATGGGCAAGAGAACAGAGCTTTCAGAATTTACCGCCCAGATGAGAGGTGGTAAAGGAGTGAAGTGTTATAAGATCACTGATAAGACAGGTGATATTGTAAGCGCAAAGGCTGTGACTAATGATCATGATATTATGATGATGACCAATGAGGGAATCATGATAAGAATGCACTGCTCAGATATAACAGTCATCGGAAGAATTACATCTGGTGTCAAGCTTATGAACATAGGCAAGGATGGAAGTTCATTTGTAGCCTCGGTTGCGAAACTTGCACGCAGCGAGGAGAGCGAAGATGGGCAGGACGAAGAAGCAGATGATGTAACAGCAACTGCTGATGAAAATGTTGAAGAAACAGCTGTAGATGAAGATGATGCTGCAGAAGATCAAAGTGGTGAAGACATAGAAAAAGATGCTGAATCTGCAGACTCAGAAGAGTAAGTAAAAATTATCACATACATTAAGGTGTGCTATCTCAGATAAGAAGAGATGGCACACCTTTTTTTGCCTTAAAATACCTTTATTGATTGTGTGCAAATTGCCATTATGATATACTTTAATCAATTGGGAAAAATGAGTAAAATCGTGTGTTCGTGATGAACACTTCTGAAAATAAAAAACAATAAAATGTAATTATTGTAAATTGAGATTATGGGTATTGGATTGCTATAATAATGATATTGGGGGTACGGATATGACAGGTATGATATCAGAGATTTCACTGGGGGTAGTGAATGCTTTTAAGTCAATTGGCAGTGCAGCAGCCACGCAGACAGCTGAGGCGACAACAGAGGGCAAACTTGACAAGATATTTCAGAGCACACAGAAAGCATCTGAATGGTCTTACAGCATAATGAATATTATATATATTCTGGTGGCGATGGTTATAGTTGTAGCCATTTTTACAGTAACACTTTATGTATACAAATTTTTTATGAACAGAAAAGATCCAAATTACAAAAAAAATGATGATACATTTCTGGATGATTGAGTTAAAAAATGCTTAGTATATTCAAAAATGTTATAAGTTTAGTTCGTAAATAAAATTATAAATAAAATAGAGTTTGTAAATAAAACTATTTTTAAGAAAATAAATGGCGGTGAAGAGATGAGAAGTATTGCAGCAGAAGAGATCACTAAAGTAGTGAGGAACATGTGTATCGAGGCGAATGTGCATTTGTCAGACGATATGGAAAAAGCTGTCAGACAGTCAGTTGACACTGAGGACAGCCCACTTGGAAAACAGATATTGAACCAGTTGTGTGAAAATCTGGATATTGCAAGGGAGAATGATATACCTATCTGTCAGGATACAGGTATGGCGGTATTTTTCGTGAATGTAGGACAGGATGTCCACGTTGAGGGTGCGAATATAACAGATGCCATCAACGAGGGAGTGAGACAGGGATATACAGATGGATATCTGAGAAAGTCTGTTGTGAAAGATCCTCTTATGAGAGAGAATACGAAGGACAACACCCCTGCTATTATCCATTATGATATAGTTCCAGGTGAGAATATAGAGATAACCATAGCTCCGAAGGGATTTGGAAGTGAGAATATGAGTAAGGTGTATATGCTCAAACCAGCTGACGGAGAAGAGGGTGTGAAGAATGCAGTGCTTCAGGCTGTAAAGGATGCCGGACCAAATGCATGTCCGCCCGTATTTGTGGGAGTAGGACTTGGAGGAGACTTTGAGCTTGCGGCGAAGATGGCAAAGAAGGCTCTTACAAGAAAGGTCGGAGTTCATTCCGATAAAGAACATATTGCAAGAATAGAAGAAGAACTTCTGGAAGCTATAAACAACACTGGTATAGGACCTGGCGGTCTTGGAGGAAAGACCACAGCTCTTGCAGTGAATATAGAGACCTATGCAACCCACATAGCAGGAATGCCACTCGCGGTGAATATGTGCTGCCATGTGAACAGACATGTGACAAGAGTTTTATAAGATTCTGGCAGAATATAAGAAACTGGCGGATTATAAGCAGGAGGGTTTGATTTATCATGGACAAACATATAAAAGCACCATTTGACAGAGAAGAAGTGAAAAATCTCAAGGCTGGAGATTATGTATATATAGATGGAATAGTGTACAGTGCCAGAGATGCGGCGCACAAGAGAATGTACGATTCGATCATCGAATCGGGATGCAAAGATGCCAGCGGAACTGAACTTTATGAGAAGAAAATAGTTCCGATAGATCTGAACGGCAATGTCATCTATTATCTAGGACCTACACCGGCAAAACCAGGTCAGGTGATAGGATCAGCTGGACCTACGACCAGCAGCCGTATGGACAAATATACACCTCTTATCCTGAGTAAAGGTCTTTGCGGAATGATAGGAAAAGGCAAGAGAAGCCCTGAGGTCATACAGGCTATCAAAGACAACGGAGCTGTATATCTGGCTGCAGTTGGCGGAGCGGGAGCTCTCCTATCAAAGTGTATCAAGGAGTCTGAGGTCATAGCATATGACGATCTTGGAACAGAGGCTATAAGAAAGATGAGAGTTGAGAACTTCCCTGCGATAGTTGTCATAGATTCTGAAGGACATAATCTGTATGAGACTGCTGTGAAAGATTATCTTGCACAGAAATAATATGTAAAGTGCAAATTAAAATATCATGTAATAAGTGTAAAGATATTTTAAACAATCAAAATTGTATATATTACACTTGCTTATAATAGTCAAATGAGATTGACTTTATATATTTAAGCGTTTAAAATTTAATCTGAACCGTGATTCTATCAGGTAAATCCAAGATGATAGAATCATTTTACGGAGGGAAAATAAAAAAAGGAGAGATTTTATGAAAAGAGAGAAAACAATGAAGAGATCGCTCATTGTACTTGCAATCATGACAATCATGCTTTTTGCAATGACGATCACAGCATCTGCTGCGGGGTCTGTAACAAAGCTTAGACAGACGAGCGCTTCAAGCAGTAGTGTAAAGGTAACATGGAATGCAAATCCGGGACAGGAGTACAGGGTATATTACTCAAAGAGCAAGAATTCAGGGTATGTTGAGGATACATCATATACGACGTCATCAACAGAGTGGTATATCAGCGGACTCAGCGCAGGAACAACATATTATGTAAAGGTTGCTTCTTATGTTGAAGACAGCAACTGGAATGATATATATGTTGCCACATCAGCACCTATCCAGGTCGTAACAGCTCCGGCAAATGTCAACAGCAGCAGTATCAAGCAGACAGCTGGAACAAGCAAGACGGTAACGGTTAAGTGGACCGGAGTAGCCGGTGCAACAGGATACAGAGTAGAGATCGAGGGCAAGACAGGAACAAAGGCGAGAGTAGTAACAGGAACAAAGGCATCCATGCCTGCTTCATCAGGACGTGGTTACACAGTGACTGTAAAGCCATATAGAAAGTCATCATCAGGATTCATAGCCATGGATAGTTCAGGAACATGGGCATATGGAATATATGCAGCACCTGTAAATCCACAGAATCTTGCAGTTTACAGCAAGAACAATCTTGATTGGGATCCTAACGAGAGCAACGAAGTTAAGATCGGATGGGATAAAAACTCATTCTACAGCTCATCAGGAGAGGCATCACCAGATGGATATCAGGTTCAGATGTGTGCACTTGACGGCAAGACAAGTCTCTATGTGGGAATGGCAACAAGCTATTCATATCAGGTTAAGGTTACAAGCCTTAAGGCTAGAAAAGCAATCAAGAATAAGGGATTCAAGGTTAGAATCAGAACATATATAAAGACAGACAGTGGTGTTGCAATCTGGAGTGCATGGTCTCCATTCAAGGTTGTTGTACCACAGGCTTATCTCAACCTCAACAAGATGAAAGTAGTGAATCATACAGGTGCGAAGCTTGTGTGGACAGGTGTGGCAAACGCTCAGTACTACTATGTATACTTCAATAGAAATACATATGGAACAAATGGTGGTACATGGAGAAAGGTTAAGGTAAGCGCTTCAACAAGATCATATGTTATAACAGGACTTACAAAGTATCAGACATTTGGATTCTATGTAGTTCCAGTATGTAAGGTTGATGGAAAGCTTTATCCGGCAACCACAAAGAATTATTATACTACATATATAAAGACTGTATACTATTAAAACTTACATTATAGAGTCAGGTTCATGTGGTAATTGTTAAACAGCCAGCATTGTCATATAGGCAATGCTGGCTGTTTTGTTAATTTTGTCCAAACAAATCAGTGATAATGCCGATTATCATATGGTTGACTTAAAATTTAAAAAAATGTAAACTTTGTAATATGAGGAGAGCACGGTGGATTCAACAGAAGGGTAAGTAAGAAGAAGGAGAGATTTAATGAGAAAAGAAAACACGATCAAGAAATCATTATTTGTCCTTGCAATAATGGCAATTATGCTTTTCGCAATGACAATCACAGCATCCGCTGCAAGTGTAGTTACAGGAATCAAACAGATAGACAGTTCAACATCATCTGTAGAGATTCAGTGGAATGATATTCCAGGACAATCATACAGAGTTCTTTATTCAAAGAGCAAGACATCAGGATATGTAGCTGCAAATACCAATCCAAGCTCAAGTGTAAGCCGTTACATATCGGGACTTAGCGCAGGAACAGCGTACTATGTAAAGGTTGAGTCATATGTAAGACAGGGATACAAAGATGTATTAGTTGCAACATCAGCACCTGTTCAGGTTGTAACAAAGCCAAAGGATATAGATTATTCAACAATTAAGCAAACAGCTGGAACTTCAAAGGCAATATCTTTTAAGTGGGCAGCATCAGCCGGTGCAACAGGATACAGAATAGAACTTGACACAGGTACAACTGTAAAGACAAAGATTGTATCTTCACCAAAGGCTGTTATGTCTGCAACATCAGGACGTAGATATAGTGTATCAATAAAGCCATACAAAAAGTCAACATCAGGATACATAGCTATGACAAAGTATGGAACAACAAAGTCCGGATTATATTCAGCGCCTGTAAACCCACAGAATGTTGCAGTTTACAGAAAGGGAAACCTTACATGGGATCCAAATAAGAGCAATGAAGTAACTATAGGCTGGGATAAGAATTCATTCTATAATTCAAATAATACAGCAACTCCAAATGGATGCCAGGTTCAGGTATGTGCACTTAACGGTAAGACAAGCCTTTATGTCGGTACATCAAGCTCATATTCATATGGAACAGTAAAGGTTACAAGTCTCAGGGCAAGAAAAGCAATCAAGAACAAGGGATTCAAGGTAAGAATCAGATCATATATCAAGACAGGTGATGGTGTTACAATCTGGAGCGCATGGTCTCCATTCAAGGTTGTTGTACCACAGGCATATCTTAATCTTAACAGCATGAAGGCTGTAAGCGATACAAGCGCAAAGCTTGTGTGGACAGGTGTAGCAAACGCTCAGTATTATTATGTATACTTCAACAGAAATTCATCAGGAACAAATGGTGGTACATGGAGAAAGGTTAAGGTAAGTGCTTCAACAAGATCATACGTGATAACTGGCCTTAAAAAGTATCAGACATTTGGATTCTATGTAGTTCCAGTATGTAAGATTGGCGGAAAACTTTATCCTGCAACAACAAAGTATTATTATACAACTTGGATCAGAACAGTATATCGTTAAGATGATAAGAATATAAAAGAGAAAAGTTATATGATTAACTTCTGAAAATAGGATCTCATTTTATCTGTAGAAAATGATAAAATGAGGTCTTATTTTTTATGTCAGTGTTCAATTTGTACATCTGTTTTTTATTTTGTACATACAGATTTTTTGAAAATTACAAAAATTTACTATTTAAAAAATAACCCTTGACAATGAGTGTGTATTTTGTTAATATAAACAAGCGTCAAAAATTAAATACTCTTTGGTAGGAGATTTTTATTTAGGCATTTTGCAGAAGTACTCAAGTGGCTGAAGAGGCGCCCCTGCTAAGGGTGTAGGCCGTTTGCGCGGCGCGAGGGTTCAAATCCCTCCTTCTGCGTTCCTTTTATAGGAATGCATATATGACGTTTATTCCTCGATAGCTCAATGGTAGAGCACTCGGCTGTTAACCGAGGGGTTGTAGGTTCGAGCCCTACTCGGGGAGCTAAGGACATTTGGTATAATCATGAAGTTGTCCTCATATAATAGAATATGGTGCGATAGCCAAGTGGTAAGGCCCCGGTCTGCAACACCGTCATCGCCGGTTCAAATCCGGCTCGCACCTCTAAAGCATCCCTGATCTGGATATTTGGATCAGGGATTTTTTGTATATTGCAGTGGATTGTTTTGTTTATCCAGAGTGTATTTGTGTATTTATTTACTCAGTGTGCATTTGATTTGTTTACTCAGTGTACATTTGTTTTGCCTTGAATGTGGCTTTAGTGTTTGTTATACTGTATAAGTGTTACTGTAAATATTTGTAGGAGGTATTGGGGAATGACTCAGACATTAAGAGAATATAAGAAGATCGAATATAGATTGGATCAGGCAACTCCAATCAACAAATATGAGATGAATGCGTATAACGTGCCATTTGCGGGAAATACAAGTACGTGCAAGGAAGTATTTGTCAAGGGGGACAGAATACTTGAGTATTCGATAGATGGGGATATCAGTTTTGCACAGATAGCACAGAAGCCTGTGTTCAGGGACGAACTTGTTGAATACGTATTCAGTATCAGTAAACAGCTTGTTTCTATTATACAGAATGGACTTAAGCTTGATAAGATAGTATGGGATGTCAATTCAATGTTTGTCAAATTTGTGGATTTTTCTGTACAGCTTCTATATCTTCCGTTGGAATGTAATTTCGAGAATAGGAACATCGGACAATTTTTTAACGAATTGTTGTCGTCACTTATATACGCACATACACCTGCCATTGAGTGTGCAAATCAGATAGTTGATTATTTCAATGACCACAGAGAATTTGATGCATTTCATTTTAATGAGTTTGTGTCGGAACTGAGATCTACCAGCCAGCTCCTTATAATACAGGGTGAGAATGGCAGAAGCGAGGTTCTCACCACAGATACAAACAACAAAGAGATGGCTATACATAAGGCTGAAGAAGCAGCAAAGAGAGCTGAGAAAGCCCGTATAAATGCTGAAAATGAAGTAAAGAGACAGATAGAGGAAGCCAAGTATCAGGCTGGAGTGGCCAGAGAGGCTGAGGAGACTAGAATGAAGGCCGAAGCAGCCAGGGTTGAGGCTGAGATATGGAGACAGAGAGTAACTGCGGAGGCCAGAGATTACGAGCAGACTGCGATCCTTACAGCGGGGGATGATTCACTATATCAGAGCGCAGAGGAGGAGAGAATCAGGGCAGAGAAAGCTTCTTCACAGTATGCAGATGAGATCAGACGCGCCAGGGAGCGTGAGATGCACGCTGAGGAGGCGAGATTGCAGGCTGAATTTGCAGCAAGAAAGAATGCTGAGGAAGCAAAGCGTCAGGCAGATGTTGCAAAGCGCCAGGTTGAGGAGGCCAGAAGACTCAGCGAACAGGTAGATGAAGAACCACCTACAACCCTTTTCAGCAACAGAACCATTGTCGGAGGCAGTAAGCCTACCATCACAAGAAAGAGTACAGGTGAAACAGTTCAGATAAACAAGCAGGTATTCTGTATAGGTAAGGCTGATCAGGGCGTGGATTTTAAGATAACGGGAAACAAGTCTATAAGTAGAAGACATGCATATATAACAAGTATAAATGGTGTGAACTATCTGAGAGATAACAATTCTACTAATCATACATATCTGAATGGTACACAGGTTTACAGCAATATGGATGTGATAATTCCAGATAATAGTGTGGTAAGGTTATCAAATGAAGATTTTATATTTAAAAGTAACTCATAAAATAATAAACTGATCCATAGAAATGGAGGGAAAGATATGTATTGTGATAATTGTGGATGTGAGATGAGAGATGACATCAGGGTGTGCCCTGTATGTGGAAAACAATTTCCATTGATCAATTATGAACAGAATAGTGATGAAGACAGTACGACGGTGCTCACAAGTGCGAATGCAGACAATGACAGCACAACTGTACTGACAGGCTCTGGTATGGAGAATCAGCCACTTACACCTGCAGGCCAGCCTGTCCCTATGCATCAGGCTCCTTCGGAGCATCCTATGCCAGGTGGAATGCCGCCACAGGGCATGATGCCACAACAGAACGGAATGCCAAATGGAATGCCGCCACAAAATGGAATGTCAGGTCCGGGAGGAATGCCGCCACAGAACGGAATTCCGCAGCCGGGTATGAGAAATATGCCTCCTGTGGGTGATGATGTAATGATAAAGAAAAAGGGCGAAAAGAAGCCTATGGGAAAAGGTGCTAAGATCGCTCTTATCACAATTCCTATAGTTATAGTCTTAGCCATAGGTGTGTTAGCATTTTTATTCGTGCCAAAGTTCAAAAAGTACAATGATGCAGGCGATATGATTTCACAGGGTAAGATTGAAGAGGCGGTTACTCTCTACAAGGATCTGGGTAATTTCAAGGATTCTTATAATCTGGCAAATGGTGATGCATATTACAATTATGCAGAGTCTCTTGAGAAAGATGGCAAAAATCTTGAAGCTGCAGAATATTATAACAAAGCTGCCAAAAGTAAGCAGGCTGCAGAAAAAGATGGCAAACAGAGAGGAAAGGCTTCGGAAGTTAAGAGCCAGGACGCATTTGACAAGGCAAGTCAGTGTTATTACAGTGCAGGAATGAATCAGATGAATGCAGCATCATATGATGCCGCCATAGATGCGTTCAAGAATGCAGGAACATACAAGGATGCCTCAGACAAGGTTATAGAGTGTACGTATAAGAAGGCTCAGTCACTGATAACAGCGGAGGATTATGACGGAGCTATAGATCTTCTGACAACCATAGAGGATTATGAGGATTCAGCAACCCTCCTTGCAAAGTGTTACTATGACAAGGGCACAGATCTTCTCAAAGATGGAAAATACGACGATGCTTATGATATGTTCACAAAGTCAGAGTACGACGATTATGCTGATAAGGCAAGCGAGTGTACTTATCAGAAGGCAGCTGAGTATTACAAAAACAAGGATTACGAGAATGCCATTAAGAGTTATGATAAGGTTGATTCAAAATATAAGAATTGTGTAAAAGAGAAGGATAAGTGCTATATAGCTCTTGCAGCACAGGCAGTAGGTGACAAGGATTACAAGAAGGCAGTTGAGTGTTATGAAAAGGTTGAGAAGACAGACGTATCAAGCAAGATTGTCAATGCAAAACTGGCTTATATAAAGGCAAATAAGAATGCCTCAAACGAACTTACAATGCAGTATCTCGGAGAACTCAGATATGCGGGAAGTCCTACGGCTCAGAAGATATATACAGAGCTTGTAAAATGGGATATACAGTCATTTGTCAACAGTTCAGAGAGTGATCTGGACGACAGATCAGACAGCATAAGCAGTGGAAGTAACATATATATCCATACAGCATTTGCATTCTCTGGAAGTGATTCTATCAATATATCAGGATATGTGGTATATGCTGACGGCAACAAGTCAGATTCCATAACATTCTCAGATCCTGTTGTTGACGGATGGTCAACATGGGTGAATATCGGCGACAGTGCTCCTAAGGGAGTTACATACCTTTATATAAAGAATGAGGATACAAAGAATATTATAGAGGTATATCCATTTACTATAAAGTAAGGTGATTATATGATAAACAGACCAGAGCTTCTTGCACTGGAGTTCTACAAGTCAAGACCATTTAAAGGGAGCGACAAGGGTATCAGATACATGATACAGAAAGATACTGTGGAGATCCCCTCCGAAGCAGAGAAACAGGAGGGGGATTCCGCAGAGGAGAGCAAGCCTGAGACGAAGACGGTTCTGACGGCATATATATGGCCGGAACCATTTTGTTTTGAGGTTACACCGGATGAGAAGAAGGGTTCAAAGCAATTTGAGTTTTCAGAGGAAGGATTGTGTGATGCAATCTCCTGGTTAAATGAGAGTCATGACGAATATGCATACAAAAAACAATAAAAAGATATTAAAAAGAATAATTGGAATAATAGCAGCGGTTACAATCCTGGCAGCTGCAGTTGTTGCAATTATTCTTTTTAATCTGATGAGAAAACCACAGGTAAAACTTGTGGAAGCCATGTCAAATACTATAAAAACCTCAGAGAATTCTGGGATGAACCAGAAGTACGGAACATATACCATGGGCAGCAGCATGCTGAACGGCAATCAGAATTTCCTGTTTGAGGATTCTGTTGATGATGATGTTAAGATATCCTTGAACAGAGATGTTGACAATAGAAAGTTTCTTCTGGAGACAGGGATAAACGATCAGAGTTTCAAACTGTTTGCAAATCAGAGATCGTCATATATATACATAGGTGATATGGCGATAAGGATACAATATGCGGAGAATCTCATAACAAATATGAGCAATTCCCAGGTTATATCGATACTTGGTATAGATAATGAGACAGTGTACGCATTTGGAAAGGCTTATGCGGAATGTATGAACTTTGTGACGGGCAATTATATGGATCAGAAGAATGATAAGACAAGATCTGGTATAATTGCAAAAACTGCAAAATATTTTTTAAAGATGGACAGCCGCCATGAAGGCGAGGAGACTATAGATGTCGGAGATAGGCAGCAGAAATGTGATATTTATTCTCTGGACTTTGATGTTAGTGATTTTAACAGCTACCTTGACGATTGTTTTGGAACCCATGATATGAATCTGGATGAGGTGTACAAATCTCTGGATGATTATATGCCGGAGATAGAAGCCATTGACAATACGGCAGATTTGGTACATGATATAAAACAATTTGTGAATGAGATCATGAATGGTGCGAATATGCGGATATATTTTGCCATAAATAATGATGGTGAGCTTGTGAAACTGTATGCGGATGATATATCAGATCAGAAGGTGGATGTGTCACTTGACTTTTTTGGAAGTGATTACATAGCTGAGAGATACAGATTATCCATAAGTGATGCAGATGGCAAATCATTTGTGATTGAAAAAAAAGATATAAATGAAGATAATACAGTTGGAACATCCTATAAGGTGATGATAGATACAGGTGGTGTACTCCGTGATATGGAGGCGGGACTGGACATTGTATTCACAGATGATACAGCAAATCTCGATATAGAGATAGGAGATATGAGCATAAGAAAGACAGCAGATGTCAGCTCATATGAGAAAGGCAAGTGTATGGATCTGGAGTGGAATGGTGACTCTACAGGAAGAATTCATGTAGGATGTGACACGATAGATATAGAGAAACCTTATTATAGGGATAGTATAGATTTATTTGATACGGATATTATAAGTGCCTATAAATTTATCAAGGAGATAAGTAATGAGTGATGCAGTGACCGTGGAAAAATCCACAGACAAACAAAAAAGCAGATATACTTCTGGAACTATATACAAGATGATAATTGCCATCACATTTCTTCTTGCATTTGGTCTTATCATGATATTCAGTGCTTCAAGTTACGGAACTGCCATGAGCAATTTCAAAAGCCAGTTAATATTCATCATAATTGGTGCAGGAGCTATATGGGGACTTGCGTACCTTCCATATGGAATTTATAGGAAGTTTGCCTGGCCTTGCTATATCCTGTCAGCTATATTGATATTATTGCTGGTGACACCTCTCGGAGTAAATGTAAATGGTGCCACAAGATGGATCCAGATTCCGGGAATACCGTTCAGAATACAGATTGCAGATATGGTAAAGACACTGCTGATCGTATTTATCGCATCGTATATAAGCAGTAAATGGAGAGAGATGCATAAGTGGCAGACTATACTGACTCTGTGGCTGCTGGTCGGTATTCAGGCAGCGGCTCTGCTTTTTATATCGACAAACCTCAGTTCATGTATAGTCGTGCTTGGAATATGTTATTGTTCCACTCTGATTGCAAGCAAAAACTGGAAATTTCATATGATATTTTTGTTGGCCGCTGTGGTTGTTGCAGTGGTATATGTCAGGATGTCTATCAGGTATCTCCCGACAGAGGAGGAACTTGAGCAGATGGATGACTTCCGTGCGGGAAGAATTCTTGGATGGCTTTATACAGAAAAGTATGAAAAGAGCGTGGGATATCAGGTTATCCAGTCTCTGTATGCTATAGGAAGTGGTTCATTCCTCGGCAAGGGCCTTGGCAATGGAACACAGAAGCTTTCTGCTATACCAGAGGCTCAGAACGACATGATATTTGCTATTGTGTGTGAGGAGCTTGGCGTTGTTGGAGCAGTTCTTCTGTTTCTACTTTATGGCTACCTGTTATATCAGATGTATGTTATAGTAAAAGAGTCTTCAAATGTTTTTGGCAGTATGATAGTCATAGGAGTTATGATACATCTTGTCTGTCAGATAGTTATAAATGTAAGTGTGGCTACAAATTTATTTCCAAACACAGGAGTTACGCTTCCGTTCATAAGTTCAGGAGGATCTGCGCTTCTGATGACCATGGTGGAATGTGGAATGTGTATCGGAATAAGAAGACAGCAGACCAGGAGAGTTTATCAGAAACATTTGAATGATATGTAAAAATAGGTAAGAGGGAGAAGGAATATGTTCAATTTAAAAAGAATTGTTTTGGCGACGGCAGCAGCTCTTTTGATGTCGAATGGTGTCACAGGAGTGGACTCTGTTGTGAATTCAAACAGTGGAAACATGTATACGGTGTACGCTGCGGAGAACTCATATGACGATTATGTGGATCAGGATGATTATGCAACGCCTGCGGCAGAAAAAAATGGCTGGTATCATGTTGGAGGCAGATGGTACTATTACAAGAACAATGTGAAGCTCAGAAACCGTTTCATCACACTAAGTGTGAAGTCTTCCAACGGCAAATATGTCAAGAAGACTTATTATCTGAAGGCTGATGGTTCAAGAGCATCCGGGCTTACATATATAAATGGCAAACTGTATTATTTCAGCAAGACAAGCAATGCCATGGCCAGAGGACTTACACTGGTAAATGGCAGCCAGAAGATGTATTTTGCGGCAAATGGCGCAGCTGTTACAAAAAAGATCGTAAAATCCGGCAAGTATTATTACTATTTTGCAAGCTCAGGAAGAGCTGTCAGAAGCAGTTTTATAAATTACAAGGGAAGAATTTATTATGCGGCACCTGGTGGTACCATAGTGAGAAATCTTGTATTCCGTGTTGGAAGCGACAGGTATTACGCAGCGCAGTCAGGTATTATCCAGAAGAATATGTTGAAGACAATGAATAAGAGAACATATTATTTTGGAAGCAATGGCAAGGCTGTGAAGGGTATTCGCAAGATTGGAAAGTTCTATTACTATTTTGGCTCTGATGGTGCTATGAAGAAGTCTGTATGGGCAACCACAAATGGTAACAGGTATTATTTTTCACAAAAAGGTTATGCTTATGTAGGACTTCATAAAGTGGGCGGCTATAATTACTATTTCAATGCAGATGGCCATATGATGAAGAATTGCTGGAAAACTGTGGATGGTAAGACATATTACTTTGGATCAGATGGAAAGGCATATACCGGTGTGCATAAGGTGAAGGGCAGCCGTTATTATTATAATTTCTCAAACAGTGGATATCTGACCGGCGGTGTAAAGAAGGTAAACGGAGTAGCTTATCGTTTTGATTCAGATGGAAAGCCATACACAGGCTGGTACACCACAGGCCATGGCAACAAGATGTACTACAGAAGCAACGGTGTTGCATATACAGGTCCTGCAAAGATAGGTGGAAAGCTTTATCTGTTCACTGAATATGGTGCACTTATCACCTCAGATGGATGGAGAACAGTAGGTAAATATACATATTATCTGAAAAATGGCGGAACTCCTGTTACAGGATATACCAATATCGGAGGCAATTACTATTACTTTGGTGACAAGGGTGTAATGTATCAGAAGAGATGGGCATATGCAAATGGATATAAGTTTTACTTTGGAAAAGATGGACAGAGACTTATCGATGTGGATGCGGTGATCGGCAAACAGGATTCATATGAGATAAAGGTAAATAAGACACTGAATGTTGTGACAGCATATGCAAAGGATGGTGACAATGGATATATCATTCCTGTAAAAGCATTTGTATGTTCAGGAGGAGATTCAACACCAGTTGGAACATTTTATACTCCTATGAAGGGAAGATGGTGGACTCTCATGGGACCTTGTTATGGACAGTGGGATACACTTATCACAGGTGATATATTATTCCATTCAGTATATTATGGCTCACAGGATCCTACAACACTCTCTGTAAGCGCTTATAACCAGCTTGGAACTACGTGTTCCCATGGATGTATAAGACTTAAGGCAGGAGATGCAAAGTGGATATATGATAACTGTGAACTTGGAACAAAAGTAACTATATTTGAAAGCAATGAAGATGGTCCATTCCCTAAGCCATCATCAGTACAGCTCGACTACAGCCATACATGGGATCCTACAGACCCTACAATGGCATATAAGTGTAAGGAGCTGGGATGTCATCAGGGAATAGCCTGGTAATTGGAGCAGAATATGAGACATATATCTGATAGGGGTATAAAGAAAATAATATGTATATTGATCGCAGTATGTATGCTGGCAATACTGCCGGGATGCGGAGATGCGTCAGATGACGTGAAAAGCACACATACAGCCGTGAAGAGTGGGGAGGTGTCATCCCCCGATGACCTGACACAGATAGGTATATACCTTGATGTAGACCATAGCTGTAAAGGTATAACAGATGTAAAGTATACAATCTCAGGCGATATAGGAATAGTCAGTTTCAGATATAACGGAGTAAAAACTGAGCTCAGAGGTTCATATAAGTATGAATCCTATACTCTGGCAGGAGTAAACAATACCAGCAACGGTGATATGATATACACTGATGTCCAGGGGTGTCATGCAACATTTTATACTTTGAATCCGGGAAGAATTGCGTTTTGGAGTGATGGAACAATCAACTATTCATTGTATGTGTATGTGACGGCGACGGATGAGGTACTAAGGGATATACTGACCCATATTACATTTGAGAACAGATATATGGAGAGATTGGATGTCAAGGATCAGATAGATACTGGAAGTCAGGAATTTGCGGACAGAATCAGAACAGTTTTCAATGACAAAGATCTGAAGACTTTGAAGGATATGATCTACTACCCTCAGGAACTTGGTGAAGGTCAGTCAGTGGCAAATGAGAATGAACTCATGGCACTTGATCCGGATCACATATTTACAGATATCCTTTTGAAGGCACTGAATTCTGACAAGGATAAGGATCAGCTCAGATTGTCAGAAGACGGATCAGAATATATCATAGGAACCAATTACAAGAATGTTCATTTTAAGTGGATGGATGATGGATATTTTCTTATAACAAAGATAAATAACTGATCACATATAATGATCAAAATTACAAATAATAAAAACTATTCAGAAAACCTTCCGGAAAGCGTGACAGCTCCGGAAGGTTTTTTTGACGAATAATACTGTTTTCTGCAAAAACTTGAATGACGATATTCGTTGAGACTGGCTGTTAATATCCTTAAAATTATATCTGGAAAGTCGGTTTTACTATTGAACGACTAAAATTTGCTGGTTTTTAGAAATAAGGAGGATATACAGATGGCAGAAAAAGTTTACAGCATAAGTGAGGCGGCAGTTATGGTTGAGGTCGAGACACATGTGCTTCGTTATTGGGAGGAAGAGCTTGATATCAAAATACATAGAAATGAGATGGGCCACAGGTGTTACAGTGAGCAGGATATTAAGATACTCCAGAGAGTGAAGACTCTGAAGGACAAGGGTATACAGTTAAAGGCTATAAAGGATATAGCTCACAAGATGTATGATCTTCTGGATGGTGAAGCTGAGAAAAATACTGCGGAGGATGCAGATAAATCAGACACTGCGGATGTGATAAAAGAGAGTGGCCTGCTGGATATGAAAAAGATAGACTCCATACGAGTGAGCTGTGATGATGATAAAGACAATACCAGAATTGTAGATTTTAAGATGGCACAGTTTCAAAATCTGATGGACAAGATAGTCAGCAACTCCATAAAGGACAATTTGAAGGTCATCACACAGTCTGTGTCGGCAGCTGTGACGGATGATGTGATGAAGCAGATGGATGTGATCATCAGAGAGAAGGAGGAACAGGAGGAGGCAAGATACAGAAAACTGGATTCAACGCTTCGTGAATATCAGCTGGCAAGACAGGAAATAGCCGCTTCTGAGGTGAGTGGAAGGAGACATGGACTTTTTAAAAAGAAGAACAGATAGGGAATTTTACAGTTTATAAAAACTTCATACACTGGCCGGGTGGTTTCATGGTATAGTAGATGTGGGAGTTGAGAACATGAATATCACTAAGAAAGTAAAATGTGCAATAGTAATAATATGGCTTTCAGCATTTGTGTCAATGATCATAGGAACCATGATCATAGGCAGATATTTTATAACAGGAACCTATGGAAAGGCTCATTCGCTTCAGTGGCTGTATTCGGCAAGTGATCCGGTGAACGATGTATATAAAGCTATATCCGCTCAGCGGGAGCAGATTATAAATAAGGTTAAGAGTGACCCGGAGTATTATATCGATGATGAAAATGCCCGTGATCTGAATATGAAGACCACAGCAAACAACACGAATGTCGTTGTCAAGGTTGATGGTGAATATCTGTATGTAGGTGTGGATAATTTTTCTGATGCACTGAAGAGTCAGCTTCAGAAGAATGACACAAGTGAGAATATAAATGCCATAGAATCTGATGGTTCGCAGGATACAGATGACGTGGCAGAGAGCAGTGGAATACGGGTTCAGGAATACCTTATGACCCAGCCGTCTTTGTATCTGTGTAATCAGATCACGTATGTATGCAACGGACAGGATGTGGACATATACCTGCTTACATATTACGGTAGTTATGTTGACAGCTTCAGAGGAACTATTTTGGGATACATCATATTAATGATCATAATTATGATTATCCTCAGCGGAGTAGTGGCTGTTCTTGTATATCAGCAGTTTGTCAATCCTCTGGTAAAACTGAAAGAGGCTGCGGAGCGCATGGGATCCGGCAATCTTGATGAGAAGATTGATATTGGAGCGAACCGTGAGGATGAAGTGGGAGAGCTGTGTGAGTCATTTGAGAATATGAGGCAGAAGCTTTGCGATTTTACGAAGACCAAGATGCGGTATGAGGAGGAGAACAGACAGCTCATAAGCAATATATCCCACGATCTTAGAACCCCTATAACGACCATCAAGGGCTATGTTGAGGGAATTATGGACGGTGTTGCCGACACGCCAGAGAAGCGTGACAGATATCTGAAGATGATATACAGCAAGGCAAATGAGATGGACAGCCTGATAAATGAGCTTTCGCTGTACACCAACATCAACAACAATGCAATTCCATATGAGTTCCACAGAGTGTCTGTGAAGGATTATTTCAATGACTGTATGGAGGAAGTTCATGCCACGCTGATGTCGAAGAATATGAAACTCACATATAAGAATTACTGCGATGACGATGTGATGGTCATAGTTGATCCGGATCAGCTGAAGAGAGTCATAAACAATATCGTGACTAACTCTATAAAGTATATGGATAAAGAGTATGGGCAGATAGATATCAACATATATGACAATGATGCCGAGGTGAAGATAGCCATAAGCGATAATGGACGTGGAATAGATTCAGAGAGCCTGCCACACATATTTGACAGAATGTACAGGGCAGACAGCGCCAGACAGTCTAGGGGCGGAAGCGGCCTGGGACTTGCTATCTGCAAGAAGATAGTTGAGGAACACGGCGGTAATATATATGCGACAAGTCAGGTTGGCAAGGGAACTACTATGGTATTTACCCTTAAGAAATATATTTCCAAGGCAGCTGAAAATGAGATTTTCGATGGGGACGAATCGGTAGTCGAAGGTCCCCAGAAGAAGGAAAATTCCAGAAAAGATGGACAGAAGAAGAATACTATACAGATAAAGAATCCGTTGAAGAAAAGGAGAGATACAGATGAGCAGGATACTGATAATTGAGGATGAACTTAGTATAGCTGAACTTGAGCGAGATTATCTTGAGCTCAATGATTTCGAGGTTGAGATAGAGACGAACGGACTTAAAGGTCTTGAGAAGGCTTTGAATGAGGAGTACAGTCTGATACTTCTTGATCTCATGCTTCCTGAGGTCGATGGCTTCGAGATATGCAAGCAGATCAGAGAGAAGAAGGATATTCCTATCATCATGGTCACAGCAAAGAAAAACGATATAGACAAGATCAGAGGTCTTGGCCTGGGTGTTGACGATTATGTGACAAAACCATTCAGCCCAAGTGAGCTGGTGGCAAGAGTAAAGGCACACATATCAAGATATGAGAGACTTGTCGGATCTACAGCACTCAAGAATGATGTCATCGAGATCAGAGGCCTGAAGATAGACAAGACGGACAGACGAGTATATGTGGACAATGAAGAGAAGGTATTTACAAATAAAGAGTTCGACATTCTGTGCTTCCTTGCAAGTAACCCGAATAAGGTATTTTCCAAGGATGAATTATTCAGCAGGATATGGAATATGGACAGCATAGGCGATATCGCCACGGTTACCGTCCATATCAAGAAGATCAGAGAGAAGATTGAGTTTGACACATCCAATCCGCAGTATATTGAGACTGTATGGGGCGTTGGCTACAGATTTAGGATGTGATAAGAAAGCCCCAGACGGCGAACATGCAGCGTTCATGCTTGCATGAAACGCTGCATGTTCATCGGATGGGCGGATATTCATGAGCATGTATGCCGATAGGCAGGAATGCGAATGCATAAAAAGGGGACAAAACAATGAAATTAAACATTTTACATGAAGATAAAGACATAATCGTGGCGGTGAAGCCTTGTGGGGTGCCGACTCAGCCGGACAAGACCAATTCTGAGAGTATGGTGAGTATGCTGAAGCTTCGGATATATGAACGTGAGAATAGAAAAGAGGAGCCATATCTTGTTCCAATCCATAGGCTGGACAGGCCTGTTGGCGGTGTGATGGTATTTGCAAAGACACCTGAGGCAGCAGCAGTTCTGTCAAAGCAGAGTGAGGACGGTTCCATGATGAAGTATTATCAGGCAATCCTAACCGGTGAACTTCCTAACGACCAGGGTGTACTCAAGGATTATCTCCTTCACGACACGAAGGATAATGTGACAAAGATCGTGGATAAGGATACTCCAGGGGCAAAGTATTCGGAGCTTGAGTATGAGGTTCTGGATGTCATGGACACCGATGAGGGCGTACTTTCATATATTCTGGTAGAGCTCATAACTGGCAGACATCACCAGATCAGGGCACAGTTTGCAAAGAGAAAGTGCGGAATATGGGGCGATACGAAGTATAACCCAAAGTTCCAGAAGACGAAGAAGAAATATAAAGAGATCGGACTTCACGCTTCAAGACTTGAATTTGACCACCCGACCACAGGGGAACATATGGTGTTCAAGCATGAGCCGGAGGGCGGAGCATTTGCGATATTGGATCTGGATGAGTTCTAAGGAGGGTGGATGTTGATTATGGATGATTTGGTAAAACGTTTGATAAAGGAATGGGATCCTGACTTCACAAAGGTAACTTCAGAAGAGGCAAAAATAATCGACAAAAGTGATAGAGAAATGAAGTCAGGAGAATATTATTCAGAGAAAGAGGTTTGGTGAATATAATTTACTAGTTAACAGGGTGGATGTCGATATGTTTCATGTTGACATCCACCCTGAAATTTTGTAGATTAAAGAGTGTATGCAATTAAGTAATTCAGACAAAAATGAATGATAGTGACAATTCTAAATTAAATGAGTTGCGGCTAATAGATTGCAGCAGCAGATATAGAATGTTTTAGAATAAGGAGATAAATAAGATGGCAAACGATAAGAAGATGGTTGAAGCTATTACTTCCATGGATGAAGATTTTGCACAGTGGTATACTGACGTTGTCCTCAAGGCAGGACTTATCGCATATACCAACGTAAAGGGATGTATGGCTATCAAGCCTGCAGGATATGCAATCTGGGAGCTTATACAGAAGCAGCTTGATGAGAGATTTAAGGCAACAGGTGTGGAGAATGTGTATATGCCTATGCTGATTCCAGAGAGCCTTCTTGAGAAGGAGAAGGATCACGTTGAGGGATTTGCACCGGAGGTAGCATGGGTTACTTACGGTGGACTCAATCCTCTTACAGAGCGTATGTGTGTGAGACCTACATCAGAGACTCTGTTCTGTGATTTCTACAAGAATGATATTCAGTCATATCGTGATCTGCCAAAGGTATATAACCAGTGGTGTTCAGTTATGCGTTGGGAGAAGGAGACAAGACCATTCCTTCGTTCAAGAGAGTTCCTGTGGCAGGAGGGACACACAGCTCATGCAACAGCTGAGGAAGCTGAGGCAAGAACGATACAGATGCTGAATCTGTACGCTGACTTCTGCGAGGATGTTCTGGCTATGCCTGTTATCCGTGGACAGAAGACAGAGAAGGAGAAGTTCGCCGGAGCAGAGGCAACATATACAATAGAGGCACTTATGCACGATGGCAAGGCACTCCAGTCAGGAACAAGCCACAATTTTGGTGATGGATTTGCCAAGGCATTTGGAATACAGTTTACAGACAAGGACAACAAACTCAAGTATGTTCATCAGACATCATGGGGTATGACGACAAGACTTATCGGAGCCATCATCATGGTCCACGGAGACAATTCAGGTCTTGTGCTTCCTCCAAAGGTTGCTCCAACTCAGGTTATGATCATTCCTATCATGCAGAAGAAGGCAGGAGTGCTTGAGAAGGCAGCAGAGCTTCGTGAGAAGCTTGGAGCTTTCAGAGTTAAGGTTGATGACAGCGACAAGAGCCCAGGCTGGAAGTTCTCAGAGCAGGAGATGAGAGGTATCCCTATCAGAGTTGAGATCGGACCAAAGGATATCGAGGCAAATCAGGCAGTTCTTGTTCGTCGTGATACAAGGGAGAAGATCACAGTATCACTTGATGAGATAGATACAAAGGTTGGAGAGCTTCTTGAGACTATCCAGAAGGATATGTTCGAGAGAGCAAAGGCTCACAGAGATTCACATACACACGCTGCAAGAAGCTGGGATGAGTTCAAGAACATCATCGACAACGAGCAGGGCTTTGTAAAGGCTATGTGGTGTGGCGAGACAGCTTGTGAGGAGGCTATCAAGGACGAGACAGGAGCTTCCACAAGATGTATGCCATTTGCACAGGAGCATCTCTCAGATGTATGTGTACACTGTGGCAAGCCAGCCAAGAAGATGGTATACTTTGGACGTGCGTACTAAGATAAAATAAATAATAAGTAATAATAATAACTCCTTCAGCGATATGCTGGGGGAGTTATTATATTTTATAACATGTAATACTCAACAAAGCTGTGGTTGTATTATGGTATAATTATGGTACAATAAATTAACAAATATAGTGTATAGCTTACTAATTAGTATATAGAAGGAGTGAATTGACATGCCGCAGATTATACCAATAAAGGAATTAAAGAATACTTCCGAAATATCTGAAATGTGCCATGATTCGGATGAACCTATATATGTGACGAAGAATGGTTATGGAGACATGGTGATCATGAGTATGGAACTGTATGAGCAGACAATAGGAAAATGTGAAACGAAGATTCGGAGAGAAGACATATGAGAATAGACATTCCAGAGGGAGCAAACAACGTAATAGAGACTCTTGAGGCGGCAGGCTATGAGGCCTATATAGTCGGTGGATGCGTGAGGGACAGTATACTTGGAAGAGTTCCGGGGGACTGGGATATAACCACATCTGCCAGACCAGAACAGGTGAAGGAGCTTTTCAGGAGAACTGTGGATACCGGCATAGAACATGGAACTGTCACTGTCATGATGGGAAAAGAGGGCTACGAGGTCACGACCTACAGGATAGACGGTGAGTACAGCGATCACAGAAGGCCTGACCAGGTGGAATTCACAGCGAGTCTTGAGGAGGATCTCAAGAGAAGAGACTTCACTATAAATGCCATGGCGTACAGCCACAGCAAGGGCATCATAGATATGTTCGGTGGTGTTCAGGATCTGAATGACAAGGTTATAAGGGCTGTCGGTGTGGCAAGGGACAGATTTGACGAGGATGCCCTCCGTATACTCAGAGCCATAAGATTTGCTGGACAACTTGGATTTGATATAGAGAGAGATACGAGGAAAGCCATGATCATTCAGGCGCAGTATCTGAAGGATATCAGTGCAGAGCGTATCAGGGTGGAGCTTACGAAGCTGCTCATATCAGATCACCCGGACAAGCTGCTTGAGGCGTATGTCACAGGTATAACGGCATACATTCTCCCTGAGTTTGACAGAATGATGGAGCAGCCACAGAACAACCAGTACCACAGATACAATGTGGGAGTACATTCCATAGAGGCTGTGAAGAATATAAGGGCAGATGTCACCATGAGATGGGCGGCTCTGCTGCACGATATAGGAAAACCATCCACGCATACGGTCGATGAGAATGGCATAGACCACTTCTACGATCATCAGATCACAGGCGTTCCACTGGCACAGGAAGTCTTAAAGAGATTGAAGTTTGACAACAATACCATAAAGGATGTGTGCAAGCTTGTCAGATGGCATGATTTTGGTATGGGCTGTATACCCAAAAAAAACAAGATCAGAAAGCTTCTCGGCGAGGTGGGCATGGAATTCTTCCCATATATAATTGAGATCAAGAAGGCCGACATGGCGGCTCAGAGTGATTATAAGCTGGAGGAGAGACAGAATCAGCTTGCAGCCCTTGAGAAGGAATATGAAGAGATCGCAGCGGATGAAGACTGCGTAAGGATCAAGGATCTCAAGGTAAATGGAGGTGATCTCATAAAGCTTGGAATAAAACCGGGACCACAGATGGGAGATATACTTCAGAAAATGCTGGATATGGTTATAGAAGATCCTGAAAAGAACGACAGGGATTATCTTCTGGAACAAGTGAAGAATCTGTCATAAAAATACCTAATAAAATTAGGCAACTTAAGAATGAATATCAACATCCCCTCATACAATTATTTAGCAGGCTAAAAGATAATTGCAGGAGGGGGTTTTTGTTTGGCTGAAAAGATGGGTGAGGTATACGAAGCGTATGATATGCAGATTGAGAGCATTGGCAGGGGACGAGGTGCCATCATACTTCGCACGGATAAGGGGATCAGACAGATCGCTTCACTGAGCGGAACTGATGAAAGGCTGCAGCAGGAGAAAGACTTTAAGGACAAGATTTATGATAAAGGATTTTGCTATATAGACCGTGTGATTCCAAATGTTGATGATGAGATTGTTACGTGTGACAGATACGGAAATCCATATGTGTGCAGAGAATATTTTGAAGGGAGAGAATGCAGCTTTTCAAATATAAGAGATCTGGAGAAGGCTGTGCTCAATCTGGCATTGCTTCATAAGGCTGGAAGGGAACTGTACATAGAGGAAGGTTCAAGACCCCTCCTTAAAATGCCTGGCAATTTGGATAGAAAAGTCCGGGAGCTTCGCAGGATAAGGAATTTTATAAGGGACAGAAACAAGAAAAACGATTTTGAAATTCTATACATAAAGTCATTTGACTACTTTTTCGAACAGGCAGAGAAGTGTCTGGAGCTGTATTGCCTGCATTTCAAATGTGATGAGAGATGGATCGGCTATTGCCACGGTTCGTACAATTATCATAGTGTCATGTTCTGTGACGGATATATCGCAACAACGAATTTTGACAGGTTCCATGTCGGGTATCAGCTCATGGATCTCTATCAGTTCCTGAGAAAGACGATGGAGAAAAACAAGTATGATATAGAGGTGGCCAGAGATATACTGAGTGCTTACAACCAGATGATGCATCTGAGCAGGGAAGATTATGAATTTATATACCTCATGTACAGTTTTCCGGAGAAATTCTGGAAGATAAGCAACAGGTATATGAACACAAGAAAGAGCTATATATCACCTGTTCTTGTAGAAAAATTGCAAAAAGTTATCGAAGATGACCAAGAAAAGCTCAAAATTTTGAGTGAAATTTCCGATACCTATGGACTTCACAAGCTGACAAATTAAGAGTATAATGTTGGGGCGTGGATAATGGTTTGGTTAGACGCGTGATACTGAATTGTGATGTATTTTGCAGATGGTTTGTGTGTGTTTTCCATTTGTAAGATGCTCTATGGGTAACATAAAGCAATAGATTTCACAGGAGGCAAAATGATGAGTGATTATAATTACAAGGACGTGTATGAGCAGTGGGTGAACAATCCTTTATTTGGTCAGGAAACAAAGGATGAGCTCTTAGCGATCAAGGATGACGAGAAAGAGATAGAAGAAAGATTCTATTGTGATCTTGTATTTGGAACAGCCGGACTTCGAGGAATTATCGGAGCAGGTACTAACAGAATGAATATATATGTAGTTCGTAAGGCCACACAGGGTCTTGCAAATTATATAATAAAGGCAGGAAAGCAGGATAAGGGTGTTGCTATAGCATACGACTCAAGAAGAATGTCACCTGAGTTCTCTATGGAGGCAGCTCTGTGTCTTGCAGCAAACGGAATAAAGGCTTACAGATTTGAGTCACTCAGACCAACTCCTGAGCTTTCATTTGCAGTGAGATATCTGGACTGTGTTGCTGGTATCAATGTTACAGCATCACACAATCCACCTGAGTACAATGGATATAAAGTATACTGGGAGGATGGCGCACAGATCACACCACCTCATGACCAGGGAATTATGGCTGAGGTAAAGGCCATCACAGATTTTGCAGATACAAAGACTATGGACATGGTAGAGGCAAAGAAGAAGGGGCTCCTTGTAACTATCGGTTCAGAGGTTGATGACGCATACATGGGAGAGCTGAAGAAGCTCATCCTCAATCAGGATGCAATTGACAAGTATGGTAAGGATCTCAAGATCGTATACACACCACTTCACGGAACAGGAAACATCCCTGTAAGAAGAATCCTTAAGGAAATCGGTTTCGAGAATGTGTACGTGGTTCCAGAACAGGAACTTCCGGATGGAGAGTTCCCAACTGTTGAGTATCCAAACCCTGAGGCAAAGGAAGCATTTACACTGGCACTCAAGCTGGCAAAAGAGGTTGATGCAGATCTCGTTCTTGCAACAGACCCAGATGCCGACAGACTGGGATGCTACGCAAAGGATTCCAAGACAGGCGAGTACAAGGTATTCACAGGAAACATGTCAGGAAGCTTACTCTGTGAGTATGAAGTAAGCCAGATGAAGGAGAAGAATGGCAGCCTTCCAGCAGACGGCGCCATCATCAAGACTATTGTTACTACCAACATGGTAGATGCTATAGCAAAGTATTATGGAACAGATCTCATTGAGTGTTTCACAGGTTTCAAGAACATCGGACGTGAGATTCTCAGATTTGAGCAGACAGGCAAGGGAACATACCTCTTCGGATTCGAGGAGAGCTACGGATGCCTGATCGGAACCCATGCAAGAGACAAGGATGCAGTTGTTGCAACTATGGCTCTCTGTGAGGCAGCAGCTTACTACAGAGGTCAGGGCAAGACTCTGTGGGATGCTATGATGGATATGTACGAGAAGTACGGATACTATGTAGACGATATCAAGACCGTGACACTCAAGGGTGTTGAGGGATCAAAGAAGATCGGACACATCATGAATATCCTCCGTGCTAATGTGCCTGAGCAGGTTGCAGGCTACAAGACAAAGGTTGTTCGTGACTATCGTCTTGAGTATATAAGAAACATTGAGACAGGTGAGGTTAAGCCTACCGGTTTCCCAAATGCGAACGTACTCTACTACGAGCTTGAGAACGATGCATGGCTTGCAGTAAGACCTTCAGGAACTGAGCCAAAGATCAAGTTCTACTACGGAATCAAGGGTTCATCATATGATGAGGCACAGAAGGAGTCAGCAGCATTTGGTGACAAGGTCATGGATCTTATCTACGAGATACTTGAGAAGTAATAGAAATTAACAAACTTGGATATAATATAAAAGGGTTGCTGTATAGGATGGACATGAAAGTCCTGATATGCAGCAGCCCTTTTAATTTATTAAAATAAATTAATTGTACAAAGACAAATATCAATCGTAATATTTAAAAATATTATGGTGTATTCTAACAATGTTTATCAATGAGGAGAAGAGATGGAAAAGGCAGAGAACAAAACAGATAAGAATAATATTATAGGAAAAAGGTGGTTCTGGATAGCGTGTATACTGCTCGTAGTCCTGCAGTATGGGTTGTGCGTCCACTATGGAATGAAGAGGCAGTATCTTTTCTGCGACGAGGTGTACAGTTATGGCCTTGCCAATTCCACTGATCGCACATTTATCGATCCAAATAGTGATGACACCGCCGTAAAGGATTGGGTGTCCGGTGATTATTTTGAGAATTACCTGAAGTACAACGATGAGTCGTTCAACTACAAAGCAGCCTATGTGAATCAGGTAAATGATGTTCATCCACCAGTTTATTATATGATGCTCCACACGGTGTGTTATTTCTTCAAGAATGCGGGATACAGCGCAGTTCCGGGACTCATCCTCAATCTGATACTTCTAATATTTGTGGATATCCTGCTCATGTATGTGGCATGTTATCTTCTGAAGAACAGATGGTACGGCCTTATAGCTTCGGCATTGTGGGGACTTTCATCAGTTGGAATAAGCAATTGCATGCTTATAAGGATGTATCTGCTCCAGACACTGAATGTACTTCTGATAGCTGCGGTACACATATATATACTGAAACACAAGAGGAGGATGACCGTTCCGTATTTCATCCTGCTGGCACTTGCAGTCATGTTCGGTGGACTCACACACTACTATTTCTATTTCTTTGTTGCGGGACTTGGCTTCCTGGTATGTCTGTATCTGCTCTATATGAGACAGATCAGGCAGATGTTCGCCTACGGATTCAGCCTTGTGGCAGGACTTGTTTCGGCCATAGCGATATTTCCGGCGACATGGAGTCATATATTTGGCTACAGGGGCAGCTATGCCACGAAGAATATCATCGGTATGTCAGAGAGCAAATTTCTCTACTATATAAAGTATGTGAACAGAGCGTATTTTGGAGGGCTGATGCCTGTAGTTTTCCTGCTCATATTGGTTCTGGTGGCCCTGTTTATTCTTTCAAGATTTGTGGTAATCAAGGTGAAGATCGGCAGGGAGAATGGCGCACTTTCTTACAGTGTACATACAGAAAGACGCGACCTTGACAGTGACAGGTCAGGCGCATTCCAGGACAAAACAATTATATTCTGGGCTCTCATGATAGCAGATGCTTTTCTTGCATTTGTTGGAATTCAGGGATCTGAGCTGGTAAATGCAAGATATATATATTCTGCGCTACCACTCCTTGCCGTATTTGTGGTATGGTGTATGGAGAAACTCATACCTTTGATCGCAAGCAGGAAGACCACAGTGATAACCGCCATTGTCTGCGCTGTTTTATGTGTACTTAGTATAAAGGCAAATGGTGTTGACTGGCAGTACAGTGATTATTCGGAGCTTGTTCCGGCCATAGAAGAGATGAAAGGCAGGGACTGCGTGATAATCTGTCATGGAGATGATTCATGGAACAATGTGTATGCCGGCGTGAATGCATTTTCGCAGATGGGCAGATGCAGATATGTATATGACGATGATCTGTCAAATCTGCCAGAGTACGTGAAAGACTGCGGCGATGAGATATATGTTGCAGTTATAAACGATCCGAAGTATAAGGAAGGCAAGATCCAGAAGATGCTGAAAAAGGTTGAGAAGATCACAAAGTACAAGGATCACTCAGTTGCCTACAAATACTCTGGAGTAAGAATATACAAATACGTGACAGGAGAATAGATATGAAGAAGGTTAGCTTGATAGTGCCTTGTTACAATGAGGAACAGGCTCTGCCTATATTTGCAAGGAAACTTGATCTGGTGGTGCAGGGACTTTCAGGATATGAATTTGAAGTTGTGATGGTCAATGACGGATCATCGGACAAGACGCTGGATGTCATGCGTGATATATCAGCAAAATATGGATATTTTAAATATATCTCATTTTCAAGGAATTTTGGCAAGGAATCGGCTATGTATGCAGGGTTTTGCAACACAGATGGAGACTATGTAGCGGTGATGGACGCTGACATGCAGGATCCACCTTCTCTTCTTCCGGAGATGCTGGAGATTCTGGAAGATGGAGAGTACGACAGTGTTGCCACAAGACGAGTGACCAGAAAGGGAGAACCGCCGATCAGGTCATGGTTTGCGAGGAGATTTTATAAGCTTATCAACAGGATAAGTGATGCGGATGTGGTGGATGGCGCCAGGGATTTCAGACTTATGAAGTCAGATATGAAGGATGCGATAGTGGCCATGTGTGAATACAATCGATTCTCAAAGGGAATATTTGGCTGGATAGGTTTTAGGACAAAGTGGCTGGAATATGAAAATGTGGAGCGTGTTGCAGGCGAGACTAAGTGGAATTTCTGGAAGCTTTTCAAGTATGCGCTTGACGGAATCATCAACTTCTCCGAAACACCTATGAGTATAGCTTCGGGATTTGGAATATTCTGCACATTTGTATCATTTGTGATGATGTTGTTCTTCTTCATAAGGAAGCTTGTATGGGGAGATCCGGTTGCAGGCTGGCCATCTCTTGTGTGTATTATACTGTTTGTTGCGGGACTTCAGTTCCTGTGCATCGGTATCATGGGCAAATACATTGCCAAGACATACATGGAGACCAAGAACAGACCGCATTATATAATATCGGATACAAATAAAACTGATGTGAATAAGATAAATTAATAAAGAAAAACTGCATCGTGAAGCTGACTGCCGCGGTGCAGTTTTAGTTTTTATGGGGTGTTTGAAAGGGAATGTCTGGATTTTGGAGTTTTACGTATTATTTACATCCGTTACAGGCACATATAGTTGTAATTTGACAGCTTGATAATTTATAATTCAGATGATAGTGTTGTAGTTAAATGGGACTTATGTTTTATATACATGGGGGTAATTTGAATGAATCTTACAGTAAAATGTCCATCCTGTGGTGGTGTTGTTGTACTGAATCCAGAGTCGGGAAAGCTGCAGTGCAAGCAGTGTGATATGATTATCAACAGCGGCATAGGAGAAGAAAACTCTGCCATGACCAGAAATGAGGATGGAGAGCTCGTAGATAAGAGAAGCTATAAGGCAATTCAGAAAATTGCCAGAATAAAAAGATACATAACTGATGCCACGGATACGATATATACATTGGATGAGATCAATCTTGGCAAGGATGATGAATCACAAAGATATATGGATATGAATCTGTATGAATGTACATCCTGCGGTGCCAGACTTATGGTGAAATCCACGGAAACTTCCAGCTTCTGTGCGTATTGCGGACAGCCGATGATACTGGTTGACAGGGTTACGGATGAGCTGGAGCCGGATCTTATCATTCCATTTGGAATCTCACAAAGGAGGGCAGAACAGCTTATACGTGAGAGGTTCTGTAAGGGTTGGTTTGTTCCGGATGAGATAAAGAAATTTGAGATTGATAAGATACGAGGAATATATATACCATACTGGCTTGCATCTTATCATGTTAGAAAAAAGCTAAAATATGTATTTCAGGAGAATGAAAAAGGCGGGCGCATTAGTAATTATGAAAAATGCTTTGGCTCTATAGCAGTAGTTGCACAGAAAACTGCAGACAGAACTATCACACACAATTGTATGAGAGATTGTGAGTGTACAGTTCCAAGGGTACCTGGGGATGCAACAAGAAGATTGAATGATCACATATCGGCAAGGCTGGAACCTTATGATTTAGAGAAGGCTTTGACGTTTTCTCCAGAATATCTGTCTGGATTTTACACGGACAGGTACGATGTACCAGCTGCCGAGGTCGCAGCCGTTGCAAAGAGAAAAAGTAATGATGCGGTGAAGGAAGAGATGATGAGTGATGTTCCGAAAAACGCACGGGTTACTGAGGAAAAAACGGATATAAAGATGACAGATATTGAGTATGCATTGCTGCCAGCGTGGTTCATGACTTTTCGTTATCAGGGAATACTCTATACCGTGGCGGTGAATGGGCAGACCGGCAAGGTCGTGGGAAATGTCCCATCCAACAGATTTAAGGTTGGGGCATCCATAGCGATACTTATGACAGTGATGGTTGTGCTGTGTACATATGTATCTGTATTTGTTGGGGGCCTTATGACGGATCTGTATAGGATAAGTGCAGATGTGGGTGATTCAAGAGGAGCTTTTATGGTATTTTCCGCATATGTGGCTGGAGTTATATATAGTTTGGTGAGCTTTTGGCGTTCTATTAATAAGCTCCACAGATCAAGGATAGATATTCACAGATTCAGAAGTTATGGTACTATAGAATACGTTAAGGAAAGGCAGGATAAGACATGGGTTCGATAGTATTTTTGTATGTTGCAATAGGTATCGTGTGCGGGATATGCTTAACGGTATCCATAGTGATTTCTGCTCTTGTAAGATCCAACAATATTGGACAGAATGAGGAGAAGAAAGCGGAATATGTTGATTATACTACATTTGTGTATCATGCAAAGTATGACAGCCACAGTGCAATCAACTATTTTGACGGTTATTATAAAGAGTGATGGATAATGATGAATCTGCACAGCAGTTATAGAATTAAGATATGATGACAAAAATGTGTGAATTTGTTATTATATTTTTGATATGTTTTCAAGCAAAGGGAAAGGAATTGGAGGTAAGTAAGACATGAACGAGAATAAGGATCAGCAGCCACAGATGAATCAGGCGCAGGAAGGCCCACAGATGGGACAGCAGATGAACGGTCAGCCACAGATGGGTCAGAGGATGAACGGTCAGCCACAGATGAATCAGGCACCGAAAGGCCCACAGATGGGACAGCAGATGAACGGTCAGCCACAGATGGGACAGCAGATGAACGGTCAGCCGCAGATGGGACAGCAGATGTATGGTCAGCCACAGATGGGACAGCAGATGTACGGTCAGCCACAGATGGGACAGCAGATGTATGGTCAGCCACAGATGGGACAGCAGATGTATGGTCAGCCACAGATGGGACAGAGGATGTACGGTCAGCCACAGATGAATCAGATGTATGGCCAGCCGTCCAGACCAGCAGGAAGTTTGGATTTCAATGATATACTTAAGAGTTTTCTTGGATTGTTCAGCAAACCGGCCACAACAGCAGAAAATATTGCTGGAAAGGACAGTATGTCAACCGGATTGATATTTGCTGGATTTAACATCATTGTGACATTTATGTTCGTTTTTCTTGGACTTTTGTCATTGGGTATGAGCGGTGGTCCTTCGGCTGCAAGAGCGCTGTATATGATATTCTTCCTGGCTATAGGTTATGGAGCCATTGCGGCATCGCTGTTCCTCACATGTGGAGTAATCTTTAAAGGCGGAATGACTTTTACAAAGGCCATGAACCTCACGGGAATATTTGCCATGTATGAGACTGGCGCATTTGCTGTAGGTATTCTGTTTGCACTTATATCAGGCGGTTTCCATAACGTTGAGTTCCTAAGTAATATTGTAGCTGGAATGGCATACATACTTTTTATAGTTATTTCTCTTTGTGCAGTTATAGTAGTAGTACATACAGCATTCAAAGATCTTCCTTTTAGCAGTGATAAGAAGGTGCTTGCGCTTATAATCACTGTATCTATGGTAGTATTTGTAATTTCTGTATTTGACAACACTGCACAGAAGATATTTAGAGACAGCGGAATTTGCGCAGATCAGATATTCAGTGTATTTGAAAATGCACGCTATCATATCGGAAGCCTTAGCTGGTGGTCATAAAACACTTTGTTTTATACCCCGAAATGTGATAAAATGATAAGGTGTTTGTATAGAGTGGCAAAGATTTAGATAAGAAAGGAACGGGTTATGGTAAGGAAAGTTGGTTTAACTGACAGCGTTGGCTTTACTTGTCTGGAAGATTTACAGTTGTCTAACTCATATATGTGGGGTACAGCAATAAGCCTGGACTATTGTGGCAGGGAGGACTGCATTAAGGGTTGGAAGTTTGGCCCTTATGTAAGAGAGTCATATGTTATCCATATAGTGAAAAAGGGAAAGGGATCCTTTTCACTGGCCGGTAAGACTTATAATCTGGGGGCGGGACAGGCATTTATCATCAGACCTGGAGAGGAGACTACATACAGAGCAGATAATGATGATCCATGGAGTTATATGTGGGTTGGCTTTCATGGTTACAGAGCCGAAGATTTTATCGAAGCTATGGGTTACAGCAAGGATTGCCCTATTATAAGGATCGAACAGATGGATACGTGTACCGAGTGTATAGACAGAATGCTCCAGCTCAGCCAGATCACCAGGATAAACGAGGTGAAGAGACAGAGTGCCCTCATGCTTTTATTTGCGACTATTATGGAGGATAATGCAGCAGATGAAAAGCAGACGGACAATGTGGAATATCCAAGTAAGATATATGTCAAAGCTGCTGTTGATTTTATCACAGAGAAGTACATGAATAAGATCAAGATAGACGATATCGCTGATTTCATAGGAATAAGCAGAAGTCATCTCACGGGAAGTTTCAAGAAGGAGATGGGAGTTTCCCCTCAGGAGTATCTGATCAATTTCCGCCTGGAGAAGGCGGCCAGTATGCTCAGATCTTCAAAGGAACAGATAAACATAATCGCATATCAGTGTGGTTATGAGGATTCTCTTTCGTTTTCCAAAGCATTTAAGCAGAAGTTTGGAATGAGCCCGAAGTCATTCAGGAATCTTGAGATAGAGCTTGAGAAGACTGATGTAAAGGGTGGACATGAGGCATCTCTGCTTTAGATGGACGGAAAGCCTGGAGTTATATTTACGATATTGATGAATAAAAACAGGATATGCATTTCATAAGCCATATGTATGGCTGTGTGGAATGCATATCCTGTTTTTTCAGTTCAGTTGTTTTTGATTTTATTTTGAATCAGTTTTATCTGAAACAGCTTTATCTAAATTAGTCTGTTTATCATCGCTTGCCGGAAGTTCTGCATTGTCCGAAGCTTCTATAGGTTTCATCCATGAGTCTGGATCGTCATCCGTGTATTGTTTTGTGACATCATCGAGGTAAGGGGAAAATGCCGTTATAAACATGAATGATGAAATATATGCTATCAGTCCGAACCCGCACGCAATAAATATGAAGATACCAACCATGAATATCTGCGGACTTGCAAGCAGGAAGTATACAGGAAGAGTATACAATATCATTATAATAATGGTAAATATAAAATTCTTGGCTGCCATGAATATAGACTGTAGTATAAGGTTCTTTAATGTGTTCTCAAATGCACTTATAACTGGAAACAGGTAAATTGCAATAAAGCATATCAAAATAAAAAGTATCACACTGGTATAGTACATGAGCTTATTCTCCTGGGGGCCACCTTTGCCAAAAAGATTAAAGTCCATTGTGAATATAAATGACACGACCAGAAACAAAATCCATGCAATCGTTGATTTCTTGAAGTTGTCCTTAAATCCTTTGAAGAAAAGTTTTACAACCCCGCCGTATTCTCCTGTGCGCTGTTTCTTTAGTAACGTGTAATACATGGCACTCATGGATGCTCCCATGGTGAAAACAGGAATACTGCATAGTATAAAGAGAATATTAACTACTATAATATCACCTATTGTACCAAATACTCTGGCAAACCAGCCATCACTGCTGAATATGTTCATAAGTTCCCTCCTGATATTGTGTAAAATAGTATTACAAACGCAGCCATTGATAACTGCCTGGATAATACGAGTTAACTATAGCACAAAAACACACACCATAATATAGCAAGTTTTACAATTTGACATATGCATTCTACATTTTACCATAAAATAGCACAAAAAAAGGACGGTTAATAACTTAAAAATATACAATAGTGACAAAAAACCATGATATTTTGACATTTTTCCATGTAAAAAGGTTCACAGAAATTTTATAATTCAACCATAGAAAGCACACAGATGCCGTAAGGCAGACCGGCAGAATAGGGCACAGAATTCAGGGGATGATAAAGAATGTGGGTGTCAAAAATCCTGCCGGGGATGTAAAAAGGAGGAAGGTTTTATGAGAAAAAGATTAAAGAAAGCAGTAGCAGTAGGACTTGCAGCAGCAACAGCATTTTCACTGTGCGCATGTGGCGGCGGTGATGGAAGTAAGAGCAGCAGCGATGCTCTTGAGGTAGTTATCTGGGATAACAATCAGCAGAAGGGTCTGCAGCAGATATGTGATCTCTTCACAGAAGAGACAGGAATCAAGGTTGATGTACAGGTTAAGGAGTGGGATTCATACTGGACACTTCTTGAGGCTGGTGCATCAGGTGGAGATATGCCAGATGTATTCTGGATGCACTCCAACAACTCACAGATGTACATGAAGAACAACAAGCTCTTAAAGCTCGATGACTACATCGCAAAGAGTGAGAAAGTTGATATGAGCAACTACATGCCAGAGATTACAGAGCTCTACACATATGATGGTTCATATTACGCAGTACCAAAGGATTATGATACAATCGCTCTCTGGTACAACAAGAAGATGTTCGATGAAGCAGGACTTGAGTATCCAAATGAGAACTGGACATGGGATGACCTCTATGAGGCAGCTAAGAAGCTCACAACTGGCGACAAGTACGGTTTCTGTATGAACACATCAAACGATCAGGACACATACTACAACATGGTTTACTCAATGGGCGGTTACATCGTAAATGATGATCACACAAAGTCAGGATACGACGATGCCAACACTATCAAGGCTATGGATTATGTAGGAAAGCTCCTCAAGGATTGCTGCCCACCGGCAACAACAATGTCAGAGACAGGTACAGACGTTTTGTTCCAGTCAGGTACAGTAGCAATGATCACACAGGGTTCATGGATGACAGCAGGATTCCTTGACAACGAGTATCTCGTTGAGAACTGTGACGTAGCTATTCTTCCATACGACAAGACAACAGGTATGAGAACTTCTATCTGTAACGGACTTGGATGGGCTGCATCAGCAGACACAAAGAGACCTGAAGACTGCTGGAAGCTTATCGAGTGGTTCGGTTCAAAGGAGATGCAGGAGAAGCAGGCTGAGCTCGGTGTAACAATGTCAGCTTACGAAGGCACATCAGACAAGTGGGTTAATTGCACAGACAAGTTCAACCTTAACGCTTACCTTGACATCACAAAGGATTCAACAGTTCCAGGCGTAACAAATGAGCTTGTACTCAGACCATACACATACAATTCAACAGTATGGTCACAGGCAGCACAGACATTCTTCGCAGATGCATGGGCAGACCCATCAAAGATGGAGCAGTCATGCAAAGACTTTGCAGCACAGATGAATCAGTATATCGAAGAAGAGGACAAGTAATCCTGTAAAGCATTTATAAGATAACAAAACAGTGGGTAGGATGGAGTTCCTACCCATTGCTCACCAGAAGTAATGGGGTGTTAATTACAGTATAAATGATAGAAGGAGGGATTTTATGTCAGATAATAACAAGAAACCGGATACCAAAGCAGCCGAGATGATTAAGGCTGCAGAGACAGGCACAGTAAGGCCTGCAGTAGCTGAAGATAAAGAGTTCAAGAAAAAGAAATCTACAACATGGGAAAGAAACCAGCGCAAATGGGGCTGGGCATTCATTCTTCCAACAATGATAGGTATCATAGTCCTCAACTTATGGCCTATAATTCAGACAATATATCAGTCATTCTGTAAGGTTGGATCATTCGGAGATTCATCATTTGCAGGATTTGCAAATTACAAGAAGATGTTTGCTGACCCTGAGGTATGGCAGTCACTTCTCAATACATTCAAGTATGCGATCATCGAGGTTCCATTCTCAATCGCAATTGCACTTATACTTGCAGTATTCCTGAATCGTAAGATGCATGGAAGAACAATATACAGAGCAATATTTTTCCTGCCAATGGTAGTTGCACCAGCAGCCGTAGCCATGGTATGGAGATGGTTATACAATTCACAGTTCGGTCTGTTAAACCACATCCTTGGTGCAAAGATCGAGTGGATATCCAATCCAAAGATCGCATGGATCTCAGTTGCGATCATCGGTGTTTGGTCGATTATAGGTTACAACATGGTTCTGTTCCTTGCAGGACTTCAGGAGATACCTAAGGATTACTACGAGGCAGCAGATATTGATGGAGCATCAGGTGTGAGAGCTTTCTTCAAGATCACTCTTCCACTTCTCTCCCCAACAGTATTCTTCGTACTCGTAACAAGAGTAATCGGAGCACTCCAGGTATTCGATCTTGTATACATGGTAATGGATATTTCAAATCCAGCCCTCAAGAAGACAGAGTCAATCGTATATCTGTTTTACCAGTATTCATTCCAGAATGGTAACAAGGGTTATGGATCAGCAATAGTAGTTCTTCTTCTCGCAGTCATCATGGTACTCACAGTATTCCAGATGATAGGTCAGAAGAAGTGGGTTCACTATAACTAGGAAGGGGGAATCAATATGACAAGAGGTGTACAGTTTAAGAGAAAAATGCAGAAATTATTGATTCACCTTATTCTCATCGTGTTCTCAATAATTATGATTGTGCCATTTGTATGGATGACACTGACAGCATTTAAGACAGTAACAGAGGCAACTTCAGTAAGTCCATTCGTAATATTCCCATCACAGTGGCGTACAGACGCTTTCACTACTGTATGGAATAACATGAACTTCCTTGTTCTCTACAAGAATACATTATTGCTCATATTCTTCAGAGTTGTGTGTGCATGTCTCACAGCAACACTTGCAGGATATGCATTTGCAAGACTTAAGTTCAAAGGCAGAGACTTTATGTTCTCTCTGATACTTTTCCAGATGATGATTCCTTCACAGATATTCATCATCCCACAGTTCCTGATGATCAGTAAGATGGGCCTGACAAATACGATGTTTGCTCTGGTATTCCCGGGAATTGTAACAGCGTTTGGTACATTCCTGCTGAAGCAGGCTTACATGGGACTTCCTGGAGATCTCGAGGAGGCAGCGAGACTTGATGGATGTAACATTCCAAAGACTTTCGTATTCGTAATGGCTCCGCTTGCAAGATCATCTATGGTTGCCCTCGGAATATTCACAGCAGTGTTCGCATTCAAAGATCTGATGTGGCCACTGGTTGTAAACAGCAGTGCAAACAAGATGCCGCTCTCAGCAGCTCTTGCAACTATGCAGGGACAGTACCAGTCAAACTATCCACAGTTGATGGCTGCTTCACTCATATCATGTATACCAATGATCGTTATATACCTGATATTCCAGAAGCAGTTCGTAGAAGGTATCGCTACATCAGGTGGAAAGCTCTAAAAGACAATATAGCAGTTGTAACTACAATGTGGGTGACGTCAGTTGCTGGCGTCACCCTATATGATATCGTAAGTGCGGAGCACTTGCGATGCCGTGGACGCCGCGCGAAGCGCCTTTCATGCGTCCACTCCAGAATATATCGTAAGTGCGGAGGGAGGACATCTATGAAAAAGTCTATTATCACAGAAGAAGAGAAACTGAAGATAAAAGAGATGGATTCCATGCGCAAAAAGATAGGTTATATCTGGGATTATTACAAATTATGGATAATCGGCGCTGTCGCTCTTGTGGGGCTGATAGTGTATTTCACGGTGGTATTTGTTACAAGAGAGGACAAGCCGGTACTTGATGTTGTTCTTGTGAACAACTATGACGATGTTTCGGATGACAGCAAACTGGCACAGGGATTTGTGTCGTATGTTGGTGAAGAGAATCTGCCGGGTAAAGTAGCATTTGATAATAATGCATTTTTCAACCTGGCAAACAATTCTGATTATAAGAACAGTTACTATATGAAGGTGTTGGCATATCTTGAGGCTGATACAGCCCAGGTGGTTATGTGCCAATATGACAACCTCATAGGGCTCGCAAAGAGCGGAAGACTTGCGGATCTGTCGGATGAGAAGATCGGCGATATATGCGATAAATATAAAGATAGAATAGTTTACTATGAAAATGATGAGGGCGTGAAGGTGCCCGTTGGAATAGATGTATCTGATGGATACAAAGCGGCAGGACTTACAGAATACACAGATGGCAAGGCGTATGTGGGACTGTCGGCATATGCTGAAAGTTATGAGTACGCAGAGAAATTTGTGGACTATATGGTTGAGCTTGGCAAGTAGATATGAATACATTCCGGGAGACCCGGCTGTAGATAAAGTAGATGAATCAGTAAGACCCGGCTGGCAGGTCTGTCTGAGGATAGACAGGAGATTATGAAAAGGAGGATTTTGGCATGGCAATAGTCGTAAATGAAGAGAGTAGACTGTTTACACTAAATACCAGAAATACTACATATCAGATGAAGGTGATAGAGTATGGATATCTCGCACATCTGTATTATGGCAAGAAACTTGACGGGGACATGTCGTATGTCATAACTCATTACGATAGAGGATTTTCTGGAAATCCTTATGAGGCGCAGGACTGCCGTGAGTTTTCACTGGACAATATTCCACAGGAGTATAGCTGTTATGGAAACGGAGATTTCAGGACTCCTGCATTTAATATTAAGGATATTGAGGGGGTTCATGGCTGCGATCTCAGATATGCATCTTATGAAATCGTGGATAGTAAATACAGTCTCAAGGGACTTCCGGCTGCATACACAAACGATGGCGAGAAGGGAGAGACACTTAAGATAGTTCTTCAGGATCCACAGGTAGGAGTTGAGGTTGAGCTCCTGTATGGAATTATAGAGGATAAGGATTTGATCACAAGATCAGCTATAGTCAGAAATATAAGCGATGCGGATATATTTGTTTCAAAGGCTTCAAGTGTCAGTCTGGATTTTGTGACAGGTGATTATGATCTTATACATTTCCATGGAAGACATGCCATGGAGCGTATGTATGAGAGGGATGAGATCACTCATGGTGTGAAGAAGATTGGCAGCACAAGGGGAACTTCAAGCCACCAGCACAGCCCATTTGTGGTTCTTGCTGCAAAGAATGCGGATGAAGATCACGGTGACTGTTATGGAATATCTCTGCTTTACAGTGGAAGCTTTGGCTGTGAGGTTGAGAAGGATCAGATGGATCAGGTGAGACTCAATATGGGTGTTCAGGATGATATGTTCGAGTATGTGCTCTATCCTGAGTGTGAATTTGTTGCACCTGAGGTTGTGATGGTATATTCACCTGATGGATTTGCCGATATGTCACACAAGATGCATGATGTGGTCAGATATAATATCTGCCGCGGCGAGTACAAGACAAAGAGAAGACCAATACTCATAAACAGCTGGGAGGCTGTATATTTTGATTTCAATGGCGATGATATCGTAAATATAGCTAGGCAGGCTTCAGAACTTGGCGTTGAAATGCTGGTTCTGGATGATGGCTGGTTTGGTGTGAGAGATGACGACAAGTCAGGACTTGGCGACTGGTTCGTAAATGAGGATAAGATGGGCGGACCTATGGCTGATGTTGTGAAAAGAGTGAAGGCTCTCGGCATGAAGTTTGGTATCTGGATCGAGCCGGAGATGGTATCTGAGAAGAGTAACCTGTTCAAGGAGCATCCTGACTATGCATTTGTGATACCTGAAAGAAAGCCGGTCATGGGAAGAAGCCAGCTGAATCTGGACTTCTCAAGAAAAGAGGTCGTAAACTGCATATTTAATCAGCTGACAGCGGTGCTTGACAAGATAGATGTTGATTATATAAAGATGGATATGAACAGAAGCATCTTAAATGTATACTCCATGACTGAAGGAATCCAGAACAATGGAACTATTCTCTACAAGTATGTACTCGGTGTATATGACTTTATGGAGAGGCTTCAGGCGAGATATCCAAAGATGTTCATCGAGGGCTGTAGCGGCGGTGGCGGAAGATTTGACGCCGGAATGATGTATTACACACCACAGATTTGGTGCAGTGATGATACAGATGCAATATGCAGACTTGACATACAGTATGGAACTTCATTTGGATATCCTATATCGGTGGTTGGTTCACACGTATCTGCAGTTCCAAATCACCAGACAGGCAGGACAACTCCATTCAATACAAGAGCCGTTGTTGCCATGGCAGGAAGCTTCGGTTACGAGCTTGATCTGAACAAGGTCAGCGATGAGGAAAAGGAGGAGGTTAAGGCTCAGGTAGAAAATTACAAGAAATACTGGGATCTCCTTCACAATGGACTTTACTACAGACTGACGGATGCAGACAAGAGCAAAGGAGTGGCTGCATGGTCATTTGTCGCAAGGGATAAGTCGGAGACTCTTGTCAATATAGTGACTGTGGATAGCTTCTGCAATTCACCTGTACCTTTCATCAGGGTGAAAGGTCTTGATGCGGCTGCCATATACGTTGATGAAGAGACCGGCGCAGAGTACAGCGGACAGGGACTTGACCAGATCGGACTTCCGGTGCCGCTCAAGTTTGGTGAGTACAATGCTTATCAGATACATCTTGTGAGAAAGTAGAACGGGTTGTATGAATAGTGCGAATGGACTCACAGCACGTTGACGATTCGTAACGAGACGTTTTTATATAATGAGAGAATTTTGTAGGATTTAGATACAAAATTCTCTCTTTTTTATATTTCCAATGAAAAAGAGAGAAAAAATTGTCAACATTGTATCTTTTGACGATTTACTATCCATTCGGTGAAAATTTTCTCACTTTTTTCAAAAAAATCTTGGATAAATGAAAAGAGCGCTGATTGAGCCAAAACGGTTGATGGAGCATGAGCAATCTGATGGCGCCAAAGCAAGTTTATGGTAAAAATTCATAAATATAATTGTGTTATATATATATAATTTACACCTGAGATTGTAAATGAAGGGTGAGAATGATATCATAAGCTATATATGGGTATTTCAATGAAGACGGGAGAATATCTATGAAGAAGGGAGAATGTAAATGAAGAGATACAAGAGGGTTATAACAACAGCGATAACTGCTGCTATGGCTATGGCGTGTGTAAACATGTCGGCAGGAGCTGCATTTGCGCAGACGGGGCAGTTTGAGACAGGAACATATGGTGCAGCTGTGGCGGAGGATATACAACTGGCATCAGCGGATGACTATGCACCGATCACGGAGGAGTCTGTGGACTGCAGCATAGCAGCAAGCGGGCAGGAGGTAAGATATTCATTTACACCGGAGACAAGCGGGTATTATGAGATATCATCATCACAGTCAGTCACGCGCAGATATATGACAGGAATTTTGTACGATAATGATATGACGGTGCTTTGCTCCAAGCGTGGAGAACGCGTAAAGGATGATAAATACAGTATGTTTAATTTCAAGATAGTATATTATCTTGAAGCTGGAAAGACATATGCTATTGGTGCAAAGTATACAAGAAAAGATACCGGGTCATTCAAGCTTAGAGTGAAGGCCATGCCGGAAGTTACAAATGTGCAGATTACACCGGTAACTTCTGAGATACTTCAGGGTTCACCGAATTCACTACTGGATGTGAATGTTGTGATGACTTATTCCGGGGGGACATCCAGAAAAACTACTATAAATAAGAACAGTATGACTATAGACGGCAAAAAGTACAGCGTGTGGGTGAAGGACGCAAAGGGAAGTTATACAGGCTCAGATCAGTCTGGAAAGACGGCACAGTATGTCAGCATGGACAAGCTTCCTGCGGGTACATATACCGTGGAGATTGCGGATTATGTGGAGAATCTGACAAAGCCTGGCAAGGATACAAAACTAATCACTTCTTACACTGTCAAGGTTTTGGCCGCTGCTGAGTATTTTGAGTCGAAGCAGGAGATAAGTGAGAGTGAGAAGAAGACATTTGATCTGACTTCTGAGGGGAATGTATATTACAAATTTACACCGGCGAATTCTTCCATGTATATCTTTGATGGAGATTATACAAGTATAAAGGTGTATGATGAATCCTTCAATGAGGTGGAGAAAGATACTGACAATAGATATCTGCTTGAAAAGGGTAAGGTATATTATGTTTCACCAAAGGCAGATTCGGAGAACACAGCGATTCAGGCAAAGGAATGTTCTGTTCCTGTGTCAGCGGTTATCACATCCGGAAGTTATGCCTGGGTTGCCGGTGCAGAAACAGATTTTGCAAGTAATATGAATGTAGATGTTACATATAATAATGGCAGCAAAGAGACTGTGAAACTTGATTCTTACATCTGTGATGCATTTGGCAATTATTATAAGTTATACTATGCAGCTAAAGGTGAAGCCTGGGATGCAAATGAATGCAGCACAGTGGACGGACTTGCCGCTGGTACATATACAATTTCTATAGTGTATGTTGATCAGGATACTGATGTAGAGACAAAGCTTGGCAGCACGGAAATTGAGGTTCGGAATATAAGTGATATGGATATTCCTGAACTGACAACAGGTAAAGTTACAATAACAAGTGGAGAGAATGAGTATACCAGAAACTATTATAAATTTATTCCTGAGAAGAATGGAACGCTGAAAGTAGATGAATCCGAGCTGTACTACGATGTGTATGAATTAACCTCCCAAGGACTGACTGAGGTGACTGGTTATCTGAAAAAAGATGGCATGTATTATGTCGGTTTTTATGATGGCGTATATGATGTGGATAAAGATGAGAAAGTATATACTGTAGAGACAAATGTAATTATGCTCAGGGAGATAAAGAGTGCATCTGTGGTACCTTCAAAAACTGCATTTGTCAAGACAGATTTTGAAGATGACTATTATTTTAACGATTATTATATTGATGGAATGAAGCTCAAACTTGTGTATGACGATGACACAGAGGAGACGGTGACATTTAGCAATTCAACGGTTGAATACACTCAGGACGGAGATGCGCTCAATGTAGTATTCAAGGAAAACGGTGAGGAGATCGCATTAGGAGACAGCCTCCCTCTTGGCAAGGTTACAGTGGCGGTGCAGAACAAAGAAGAGGACATAGCATCTTATGATATCCAGATAAAAGATATTGACACTGCTGCAGATGGAGATCTTGTCAAAGGAACAAATCATGTAAGCATTGCTGAAGACGCTACGGGATGGTATATATTCAGACCGGAGACGACAGATGTATATTCGATGAATCCATGCGGAGAAAACACCAGCATAAGTGTCAAAAAATATAATGGCAACGATGGCGATTATGTCCTGAGGAAGATAGATTTCACTGAAGGGGCTGGTATGGTAAAGGCTGCGCTGACCGCCGGAGAGACGTACTATCTGAATTTGATAAATGGAATAGATAAAGGTGATGGCGATTATGCAGATGAATGGGATATGACAGTCAGTGCATACAAGGAGTCAGGGGAAGAAAAGATCACCGTAAGTGGTCTTGAAATTGTAGATTATGACAGGCTTATATTGGGAAGTGAGCCGTCAGGCGGACTGCAGGGTGCACGGATAAAGGTTACATACAGCAATGGAGTATCCGAAATTCTGGAAGATTATTATGAACTTTCAAATGGAGAGTCACTGGAGTACAGCTGGACAGATGACGGCAAAGGAAACAGCATTTTGTCAGTATCTGTGGATGGTGTCACAGCATCAAAGAGGGTATCTCGTGTGGATGTGAGCGGGGCAAAGGAGCTTAAGTATTACTTTGGAGTATCCTTTGAAAATATAAGTGCGGATGACACACAGAACTCATACATATTTAAAACGGAGATTACACAGGACGGATATTATGGAAAGAGCTTTGATGGCAATGGCAATGTTGCAATAGATGTGTATACTGAGGACGGACAGCAGATGTATTTTGCAGACGATGACGAAAGTTCTGTATACCTGGAAAAAGGGCAGGTATGCTATGTGCTTGTCCGTAAAGCCAGTGTAAACACAAGTGGTATTGCAAAATTCGGACTTGTAGAGGAGCTTGACTGGCGATTGGAAAAAGAGCCGGGCTGTACGACCAAGGGAAGGTATATCAGAGATAACGAAGACGGATCTTCAGAAGTCAGAGAAATACCTGCAACAGGGCACAGCTTCACACACTATGTTCAAAGTAGTGATGCGACATGTACAAAAAATGCCACACAGACAGCACAGTGTGATAATGGCTGCGGTGCGGAAGATATTATTGAGATACCGGGCAGCATGAAAGAGCATGAGTATGGAGATCACTGGACGGTTGACCAGTGTGCATCAGAATATTTTGACGGATACAAGTACAAGACCTGCAAAGTCTGCGGTGCGGAAAGCCCAAGGACGATAATTTACAAATTTGATAAAATCAAACTGGTTCCGAAAAGGTGTTACTTTAATGGAACTGCTAGAAAGCCTGCAGTTGTTTTACTGGATTCACAGGGCAACAGGATATCCTCGGCAAATTATAAAGTGGATTATTATGACAATGTGAGACCGGGACATGCTACGTGCAGGGTCGAGTTTAAGGGAGATTATGAAGGTATAATTGAAACCGATTACTTTATAGACGTTGACAGCGTAAAGAAGTTAAAGACTGAGAAGACGTCAAAAGGCATTACAGTGAGCTGGGACAAATATTCCAATATTACCGGATATGTAATTTACCGCAAAGTAAATAATGACAGATACCAGCTGGTGAAGGTAATTCAGTCTCCATCAATTACGAAGTATAAAGATGTTACAGCCAGAAAAGATGGTTATTCCTATACATACAGGGTAGTTCCTTATAAAGCATACACTATGGAAAAAGTTATATATACGGGAAAGATAGCGCGGACTTCCCCTTGTATATATGTATCCGCAACTGCACTGTCATCGGTTAGGAATACAAAAGCGAAGACGGCTGTAGTAAACTGGAAAAAGAATAAGAATGTAAATGGATATATGATCCAGTATGCAGATAACAGTAATTTCAGAAATGCAAAGTCTGTAAAGATAAAAGGTAATAAGTTCGATAAAAAGACTCTTACCAATCTTAGAAAAGGCAAAACATATTATGTGAGAATCAGCTGTTACAAGACTGTTAAAGGAGTGAATTATTATTCTTCGTGGTCTGCAGTTAAAACTGTAAAAATAAAAAAGTAATGAGCAATATAAGAGAAAAAATGTGAAATGGCAAAGTTCAAAAGGTACGTGGCACTGTTCATGACCACCGTGCTTGCAGTTACAAGCGTGAATCTTCCATCTGGAAGTATGCGAGGAATCACGTAAGTATGATCTGGATGTAGAAATGAGCTTTGAACCGTGTATCCAGTTCGTGAAAATTGTATCGCAGCCGGAGAAGACGACGTTTATCAAGGGCGTCTATGAGAAAATTTTACAGGTCACTGGAATTGGCTATGGGATTGGCTGCACTGTTTTGAGATTTTTATTGGACATAATGTATATAAAATGATAACATTATGTACAATGATCAAAGTAGTGTGGGTTATCCACATGGTAAGCAGAAGAGGAGAAATACATATGGACGAGAATAATGTAAATGGATTTGACAATATGGATGATGAAGAGGGAACCACAGTCCTTACTTCACCGGGAGTTAGTGCTTACGGCGGTGCACAGGGTACTCCTCCAACAAATATGACAACTCCTGATCAGACGAATGGCCAGTACGGCGGTCAGCAGTATGGTGATCAGTCAAACGGTCAGTACGGCGGCCAGCAGTATGGTGATCAGTCAAACGGTCAGTACGGCGGCCAGCAGTATGGCGGTCAGGTGAATGGCCAGTATGGAGCGCAGCAGTACGGTGGCCAGATGAATAGTCAGTACGGAGCGCAGCAGTACGGAGATCAGATGAATGGTCAGTACGGTGGTCAGCAGTATGGCGGCCAGATGAACGGCCAGTATGGAGCACAGCAGTACGGCGGCCAGATGAATGGTCAGTACGGTGGACAGCAGTATGGTGATCAGATGGGCAATAATCCATTTGCACAGCCTGCAAAAAAACAAGGATTCAATATCAATGATCTCTTCAAGAATACAAAGCTCATGATTATATCAGGCGCAGCACTTGCCGCCATTATTATAATCATAGTTGTGATTGCGGTCGTTGCTGGAGGCAGAGGTGCCGGCAGTATTGACAAGGTTGGAGATAAGCTTGCAAAGGCAATTCGCACAGAGAATGAGAAAACTGTATATAAACTGATGAATGGCAAGATGGTCAAGGCAGCCACAGAGGATGTGGGTGAGACCAAGAAAGAGGCTTTGGAAGATATCAAGGATCTTCTTGAGGATGATTTAGATGATCTTGAGGATGAAGTTGGCAAGGTTAAGAAGATAGAAGTGAAGGATGTCGACAAGGATTACGCAAGTAAGTCAGACATAAAGGATACAAAGAAAGAATTCAAGAAAGAGTTTGATGTTGATTTAGATATATCAGGATATGCATATGCAAGAGCAGATATCACGGTTGAAGGTGAGGATGGAACATCAGATGGAACATTGAGTTATTCTGTTGTTAAGATTGGAAGCAAGTGGTATCTGGCTGGTGATTACAGCATTTACCTTAATATTGACAATGACCGTTAATAATGGTTATTCAGTAATATCCATCAAATAAAAGAAGCTACCGGCACACAGTGAATTTTGACTGTGTGCCGTTTTTTTATGTAAGTAATGAGCAAAATACATATATAACAAGCCTGAATTTATCGTATATATACAAAAATGCTTTATATCTGCTGTGACAGATGGTATGATAAAATAGGTTTCTCATAAAGCATGTGCAGGAAATAATGATAAAGTGTGCTGATTTATGATGATGTATGCCGATATGATGTAACCGACAGTTGTTGTTAAAAGGTTTATGAAAGGTCGAAGGGAGGACGTAATATGAGAAAGTTGAAGAGATATCTCGCAATGTTCATGGCAGCTGTTATCGCTGTGACCAGTTTGAATATTCCGGCTGTCGCTGTGTATGCGCAGGACACCGGAGATGCGGCTCAGGTTGCAGAGGCGACACCGAGTGATGCCGATGGAGTTGTGGATATCAGTGAGGGTGTTACAAGGGTGAATATAACATCCGGTGCGATGAAGAAATTTAGATTTACGCCGGCGGAGAGTGCTACATTGAATATATATTCTACCAGTGACGATGACACTATAGTATATTTATATGATGCGGATGGAAATTATCTTCATATGAATGATAATGATGGCTATGGTAATAACTTCAAGCTGGTTTATAGTTTTACAGCTGGGAAGACTTATATATTGGAAGCTGGATTCTATTATGGCAGCGTGAAAGGATCATTCGATATAGTAGTGGAGAAGGTAAAGCAGCCTGAAGAAATAAATATATCTGAGCCTTATACAAGGTTCCTTGCGGGTGCATACTATCCATTTTATGATTATTTCTGCTTTAAGTCTAAAGAAACCGATGGAAGTTCAGAAGAATTTACAATTACAGGAAATGAAACTTTTGACTCCAATGGGTTTGAATATTCTGTGTGGATTAAGGATGAAGATGGAAATTACGCATACGCTGACGATGGAGTAATGCAGAGATACCGTTATGCGCAGTCACTTGAGGCTGGAAAATATACAGTAGAGATTATGGACGCAAATGATGATGCAGGGGTTGAGCCTGTAGCAGGTACGAAGATATGGGCATCGTATGATATCTATGTTCAAAGTCCTGATGAGTATTTTGCGGATAAACAGACTGTAAGTGAAACTGAGATCAGGACTTTGAATGCCTACTATGAAATTCCGGAGTATTATAAATTTACGCCATCTGAGACAGGGGATTATATTTTTTCCGGTATTGAAGAAGGATGCAGTAAAATTATGGTATATGCATCTGATTATTCAGAGGTGTCTGTGAATGATAGTGAAAAGAAAACATACTCCCTTACTAAGGGACAGACATATTATATCGGTCTGTCAGTAGACGAGTATTATGATAACGAAGACGATATCTATAATTTACAGGTTTTAGCCCAGATATATTCAGCTCCTGTCAGTGCAGAATTTGTAATGTCACGGACAGATTTTCCAATGCAGTTCGAAACGAATGTCATGGATTATATGAAGGTGTCTGTGACACTTGAGAATGGCAGAGTGGAGATGCTTGACCGCAGGTCTTACTATGACTTGGAGGACAGGTATGGCAAGCAGTATAAACTGTATATAGCTTCTGAAGGATCCGATTGGAATTCTCAAGAGTATGAAGGGGTATTGCCATCTTCGGCAGGCACATATACATTGTCTGTAGCTGCAAGTGAAGACGGAGAGACCTGGAATAAGGTGGGAAGCCAGGAGATTCAGATTGTTTCAATTGCAGATATGGATTTCCCAAAGTTGTCTGCTGGAACAAACAAGATTCATAGCGCCTATAATTCAGAAACTTATAGTAACAATATATACAAACTTGATATGCCATATGATGGACGTGTCAGTATGAGTCCTGTAGCGGATGCTTCTGTATACAGAATAGCGGATGGAGGAGCGATTCAGGTACAAAGCAATGCTGTATTAAAAAAAGGTACAACTTATTACGTAATGTTTTGTAAGGAGCTTACAGATGATGATGGCAAAGATATATATGACTGGACGGTGGATCTCAGTATAAAACCATGTATCAGTTCCATTGAAATTGAGAAAGTTCCAGCATATACAAAATTTATATATAGTATCGACAGGGGTTTTGCAAAAGATGCCAGAATAAAGGTGACATACAGCAATGGGGAAACTGAGTCGAATGTTCTGGGGTATGGAGACGTAAATACGAGATACGGAGAGAAAATTTATGTATCATACAATGTCGGTGAGACATCATATCCGGCATATGAGCTGCCAATTGGACAAGCTTATGTGAAGGTATATACAGATAGTGGAATAACGAGTGGATATGATATAGAGGTATGTAAGATAAGCGATGTGGCAAAGGGAACTCTGCATACAGGAGCAAATGCGATCGATACAGAGAAAAAAGCACATGCAATTTACGAATTTACTCCTGATGTGACAGGTGTATACGATTTCGGTACTGATGTGAGATTGGAGATTTATCACGAAGATACATCAGATGGAGAATATAAGCTGATCCATGATGCTATAGGAGAAAACAGTAAGTTTCTGGAAAAAGGAATTACTTATTATATAGACACAGCAAGCGGAACATATGACAAATGGGGAAATAACGTTTATTCATGGACTATGAATGTTCAACTTAGTAAGGCTGGTGAGTACAAGCTGCCAGTTAGCTGGAAACTTGATGAGAACGGTATATATTCCAGATATATCTATATGTCAGGTGCGGTATATGGCAGAGTGCTCAGAGAGCAGACAGAGTCAGGCTGTTACATAACCTACGATGGAGGCACGGAAAAATACACGAATTTACATACGAATGATGCAGTGGATTCATGGAATAACACTGTAAAGACATCGCTGTTTAGATATGATGAAGATACTTCAGAATATGTGGAGTGCGATCTGTCTGATGGTGCATATAACACATATCTGTCAAAAGGGAAATACAAGACTGTACTTGAGCTTGTGTCAAGACATGGCAATGTCTATGCGGATGTCGCACCGATTGAGATACCATTTGAAGTATGGGATGTGACAGATGCGTATGATGGTGAGTGGGATATATCAAAGCCTTTATATCTGAATCAGGCACAGACCACATATATGTACAAGGCAAGTGTTCCTGAGGGAGTGAGGTGTCTGTCATTTAAGGCAAATGCACTGCTGGCCAATCTTGAAGTATATGACGCAGATGGAAAACGATTGAATCCAAAACCTTCTTATGCCAATCCATATACTTATTCGGATATAGTTGAGCTGGATACTGATGTGATATATCTGTATTTTGTTCCGGGAGGAGATGCGGAAATTACCAAGGTTACTGCATCTGCTATTCCAGAGGTTGTGTCGATTGATACTGAAGTCGATAAGGATGAGTATCTGTGTGAGTATGATCATGTAGATTATAGTGATGTGACAACGACTATTACATATGCAGATGGCGCTAAGAAAGTGGTGCATGGTACTACTGACAGCTTGTCCTTGTGTTTGCTTGATGCAGAAGGACAAGTATATGGAGATTTTAACAGATTGCTAAACGATGAAGGTGAATACACAGTTGTTGCAAAGACTCTTAATATGTCAGATTCCTGTCAGGTAAAAGGTACAAAGATATCAGTAAAGAAGATCAATGCATTCATAGTGCAGGAATTGAAGTTTGGTGAGCAATTCACAGATGCAAATAAGTTGGATAAAAAGTGTACAAGAGTGTACAAGTTTACTCCGGAAAAGGATCAGGATGTTATTTTCAACAGTACTATTAAAGCAGACGTATATACGCTTGACGGAGATGGCCATTTGTCGTATTTCTGTGAAAAGGGATATGTAAAATCTGTAAAAAAGGGAGAGCCATATTACATCGTCACAGAACCTGATGCTGGCGAATCTGTCACGGTACAGGTAAACACTAAGGACACAGTACATATACAGGAAAAATTTGGTCTGGATGAGAGCAAGGAGCTGACACTTTCTGGAAAAGATTATGCAGAACTTACATTTACTCCGGAGGAGACGGGAGAATATAAAATACAGAGTTATGGAAGTGACGATACTTATGCAGAATTGTATAAGAATGATGAGTGTATTGCATCTGATGACGACAGCGGTGATGATGAAAACTTTGCACTCATATCGAAACTTGAGAAGGGTGTTAAGTATACATTCAAAGTCAAATTGTATAGTGAAAACAGTCCTGTATCAACATTCAGCGTGTTGCTTTCCAAGGTAAAGTATGAGGCGATAACGGGGATAAAGTTATACTCTGATGATTTCCGTGCGATATATGCTGATGACGGATCTATGATAGTATCAGGTCAGTTTACAGTGGAATACGGTGATGACAGCTATGAAATAAAGGATTACAGTTCCACATCTCGAGGATACTATGACAAATATGACAATACAATTCAGAGCGCGTACAGTATTGAGGAGACAGATGGCGATAGACAGGCTGTAGTTGAATTTAGATATTTAAATAAAAACTCAACTGTATGGAATTACATTCCTGCCATCAGGATTGATGTCGAGGAGATTCATATTGAGGTAAAGGAACTTGTCGAGGGTGAGACATTTGACACTGCATCTTCAGAGGATGACATGTTTTCATTTGTGTTCAAACCTGCGATCACAGGAAATTATATTGTTGATATTGATTCAAAACACAGTACGGGTGAGGTAAGTGTAACAGATGAGGATGGAAATAGTGTTAAAGCGGAATCTTCATCCTATCGCCTGAGAGCGGGAGTAACATATAAGATTGACGTGGCAACAGGGGCAGATTACAAGATTACAATCCGCAGACCGAGCAGCATAGCCGATGTGGAGATCACAGGATATAAGGGTCAGATATATAAGGAATTTGAAGATATATTTGGCGATAATTCAGTAGAATTAAAAGTGACATATGCTGACGGAACGACAGAGACTGTCTCCGGGGCAAATAAGCTGTCAAATGGAAGAAGAATAGAGTACAGTATTGGATTGCTTGAAAGTGGTGAAATATTTGTAGAGGCTGATGTTGCGGGAATCACAGATACATATAAGATTACGTACAGCAATAAAGACGATATAGAGTCTTTGAAGTTCACAGATAATGCATCATATAAGAAATTGCCAGAGAATACATCGGGTAATGCCAGATATTATATTTATAAGATGGTTGTCCCTGCGGACGGAATATATGATACAGACTGTGAGTATGATGAAGCTTTCATGATGCCTGCGGATGGTGGTTCATGGGAGAATGCTGCAGACGTACTGAAAAATAAATTAAAAAAGGGCGATGTATATTATCTGAAGGTTTTAGCAGATCTGGACGGTGGTGCATTCTACATCGCACCTGCAGATATGCTGGAGTGGCAGGTTGTAAAAGAGCCGACTTGTACAGCAACTGGTTCAAAGAGAAGATATGATCCGGAGCTTGGAAAGTATGTGACAGCAAAGATACCGGCCACAGGACACAGCTTTGAAAGAGGCTGGACTCTTGTAAAGAAGGCTACTTCAAAGGCTGATGGCTATAAGGCTCACATATGTACAAAGTGTGGCGGTGAGAGCACAAGCAAGATCGTTATAAAAAGGATTTCGTCTGTGAAACTTAGTCAGGCAGCATATACGTATGACAATAAGGTTCACAAGCCGGGAGTTGTGGTGAAGGATTCCGGTGGCAAAGTTATCCCTGCCACAAAGTACACAGTTACATATCCTAACACTAAGAGCATAGGAAAGGTTATTGTAAAGATAACATTTAAGGGTGAATATTCTGGAACTTCATCCAGAAGTTTCAAGATAGTACCAAAGGCATCAGCCATAACAAGGACTCAGAACACAGCAAGTGGTATCAAGATAACCTGGAGTAAGTCAACTAATGCCGGTGGATATCTCATACAGCGCAAAAAAGGAAATGGCAGGTATGTTACTATCAAGACGATCAAGTCAAATAAGACACTGTCATATATTGATACAGCGGCAAATAAACAGGGTGTGAGATATGCATACAGGGTACAGGCATACAAGACCTTATCCGGAGTTACCTGCAGTGCGGCTGCAAGTGCTGGAAAGGCTCAGTATTACGTAAAGCCTGTTGGTGTAAGCAACGCAGCAAACAAATCTGTAAAGAAACTGACTGTGACATGGAAAAAGAACACAGCAGTTACTGGATATCAGATACAGTACTCAGGAAATAATGCGTTCAAAAATGCAAAGATCGTGACGATACCGTCCAGCAAGGTTACAAGTAAGACGATCGCAAATCTTCAGAAGAAGAAATACTACGTAAGAATGTGTGGTTATAAGAAAGTTAAGGGAGTGACTTATTACTCTAGCTGGAGCAGTGCGAAGAGTGTTACTGTGAGCAAATAAAATATGAATGTGTCAGTTGCTGATGAAGTGGCACGAATATGAAATAACTTGCGCCACTGTATGATATATACAGTGGCGTTAACTGCAGAGAAAGGGAGGATTACAAATGAGAAAATTTGCAAGATCACTGGCGGTGATAATGGCATTTGCCATGGCAGGCAGCACTGTCTGTGCGGGGTCAGGTGCGTATGGCTCGGCTCAGAGGGTGTATGCTGCAGAAGTACAGAACCAGGAAGGTCAGGAAGAGCCTGTTGCAGAAGCGCAGAATCAGGATGATCAGGAAGAGTCTGTGGCTGAACTTGCGGCGGCAAGCGGTCTTGGCGTGGCAAAACACTCAAAGAGTGATATCATAGCCCAGATAAAGAAAAATGGGGCGTATCCATCGGATGCAGTGACTTATAAGAAAGCATATAAAACCAAGTCTCCATACTATGAGGGAGCGCTTTCCGATGCCACATTGAAGAAGGCTCTTGCCACATTGAACAATGTAAGATACATAGCGGGACTTAATTACAATGTTACTTTGGACAGCACATATACGGCTCAGTGTCAGGCGGGAGTATATGTGGATTATCTCATTGATGATCTGACTCACGATCCAAGAAAACCGTCAGGTATGAGTGATGCTCTGTACAAAAAGGGGTATGCCGGATGCAGCAGTTCCAATATAGCAATGGGTAGTTCCACATTGAATTCATGCATACTGTATAGTTGGATGGAAGACAGTGATTCGAGCAATATACGATACGTTGGACACCGCGGTTGGTGTCTGAATCCTACTATGGGTAAAACCGGATTTGGTGTTGCGGGAATATATATGTCTATGTATGCAATAGATAAGAGTAACAATAGCTCGATAAAGAATGTGGCCTGGCCGGCACAGACTATGCCAGTAGAGTATTTTGATAAAGATTATGCATGGAGCCTGTTCACTGGACAGAATGAGACGGAAAGCAGGGTAAAGGTTACGCTCAAGAGAAAGAGCGACGGCAAGACATGGTCATTTTCAAAGGGCAAGGCAAACGGAGATTTCTACGTCAGTAACGATTATCAGGAAGGTACGATTGTATTTAGACCAAAGGGAATTGCCGGATATAGGGCAGGAGATTCATTTACGGTAAATGTGACGGGAGTCAACAAACCTGTCACATATACGGTTACGTTTTTCTCACTGGGAGAAGCCAGTCATAATCACAAATTATCACTTTCAGCAAGCCCAAACTTCAACACCATGAAGGCGACTGTCACTGGAAAATGTAATGAGTGCAACAAGTCATACAAAGCGACGACAAGTATAAAGATTACGACCAGCGGAGTGAGCTGCGGTTACACAGGAACTGTTAGTTATTCGTATTCTGGAGTTGTTCTTAATGGCAAGAAATACAATGGTACAGGAAAAGCTAAGGTGACGTCTCTTCCACATATGTACGGAAAGCCAACATTTACGTGGAGCGGAACATCCTGTACTGCATCTAGGCTTTGCTCGAGATGCAAGAAGACAAGCAAGACGGCCTGCAAGGTGACAAGCAAGTCGACTGCGACCTGTACGGCTGCGGGACAGACTATATATACAGCGACATATGGAAGCTATACTTCTACAAAGAAAGTGGCTGCGGCAAAACTGGCACACAAATTCACGAAGTATACGTCAAACAAGAATGCAACGTGTACAAAGGATGGCACGAAGACAGCTAGTTGCGACTATGGCTGTGGTACAAAAAAGACAGTTACGGATACAGGAACTAAGCTGGCGCACAAATATACGAAGTATAAGTCGAACAGGAATGCGACGTGTTTAAAGGATGGCACGAAGACCGCGAGCTGCGACTATGGCTGCGGAAACACAAAAACAGTGGTAGAACCAGGCACCAAGCTGGCACACAAATACACTAAGTATGTGTCAAATAATGATGCGACATGTACAAAGGATGGCACAAAGACGGCAAAATGTGACTACGGCTGCGGAGCGGTAGATACAGTTATAGATAAGGGAAGCAAGATCCCACATGTATATACAAACTATGTATCAAACGGAGATGCAACCTGCACGGCAGATGGCACGAAGACGGCAAAGTGCGACTACGGCTGCGGAGCGGTAGATACAGTTATAGATACGGGAAGCAAGATCCCACACGTATATACAAACTATGTACCAAACGATGATGCAACGTGCACAGCGGATGGAACAAAGACAGCACATTGCGACTATGGCTGCGGAGCAACAGATACAGTGACGGATGAAGGTAGCATGATTCCACACGTATATACAAACTATGTATCAAATGAAGATGCAACGTGTATGGCAGATGGCACAAAGACAGCACACTGCGACTACGGCTGCGGAGCAACAGACACAGTTACAGATAGGGGAAGCAGGCTTCCACACGTATTTGTAAACTATGTATCAAATGAAGATGCGACCTGCACGGCAGATGGCACAAAAACAGCATACTGCGACTACGGCTGTGGTACTACAGATACGGTAATAGATGAAGGAACGATGATTCCACACGTATATACAAACTATGTATCAAATGGCGATGCAACGTGCACAGCGGATGGAACAAAGACAGCACACTGCGACTACGGCTGTGGTACTACAGATACGGTAACAGATGAAGGAACGAAGATTCCACACGTATTCACAGATTATGTATCAAACGGCGATGCAACGTGCACAGCGGATGGAACAAAGACAGCACACTGCGATTATGGCTGCGGTGCTGCAGATACTATCACAGATAAGGGAAGCATGCTTCCGCACAGCCTCACAGATGAGCGCATAGTTACAAAGAAGGCACGTGTGCACAGCGATGGAGTGGTATCAGGAAGATGCTCTGAGTGTGGAAAGATAATTCCAACAGGCAAAATAGCAGCTATAGATAAGGTTGTGACAAACAACAGCAGAATGTTATATGACGGATCGGAGAAGACAGCAAGCGTCACTGCATACGATACAGACGGAGAGCAGATACCTCGCTCCCAGTACATATTGAGCTATGATGATAATATATCATCAGGAATCGTACATGTTACTATGACATTCCGTGGTGACTATGAAGGAACCCTGAAAGGCTCTTTCAGAATTTATCCTATGAGCACATCTGTTAGAAGTGTGACAAATGTATATGGCGGAATGAAGCTCACATGGAACAAGGTGCCTGATGGAACTGGCTATGTCATATATAGAAATGTCAATGGCGGTGCATACAAGCGTATAAAGCGTATAAGTGATATCGGACTTACAACATACACAGATAAAGTGGCCAGGGTGAATGGAAACAGATATGCATATAAGATTTATGTATACAGAAAGAGTGGAGATGTGACTCTTTTCTCCACAGCAAGTTCACCTAAGGCGGCTTATCATATGGCAGCTCCTGTGATAAAGCAGACAAGCAATCTGGCATCGGGATCACTTAAGATCACATACACCAGGAATTCAAAGGCTACAGGATACCAGATCCAGTACGCAGATAACGCAAAGTTCAGTGGAGCAAAGGCTGTAGGTGTGACCGGTTATAATAATCTTTCAAAGACCATCACCGGCTTACAGAAGAAGACTTATTACGTGAGAATCAGAAGCTTCAAAAAATCAGGCGGAGTGGTATCTTATTCTAACTGGAGCAGTGCGAAGAGCGTTGGTGTGAGGAAATAGAATATCATATAGCCAGACGTTCATAGACGTTTGTCAGGGCATCATCAAAGGTTTTGATGGTGCCCTGTTTTGTTATATGGCGACTTTAGGGGACTTCCATGGTTGCAAGGCTCATAACCGGGTGCTACTATAGAATCAGGAGTTTATAAAATCAGGAATTATAATATTCAGGATCAGGAGGGACATATGAAAAAGTTAGGAAAAACGATGGCTGTGCTGCTGTCGCTGGTGATGATGGGAACGATGCCTGGGGCGGTATCATCTATTAAAGCATACGGTGCGACGACCAGTGAGAGCGAAGATACTGCGACGCTTGCTGCGGCCAGTGGACTGGGAGTCGAAAGTCATACACAGGAGGAAATAATAAAACATATCAAGGACAGCGGTGCACTCATCACAGATGACACAGTGTATAAGACGAATTATTCGGCCGAACAGCCTTATAGTGCAGGTGTGCTGGACGAGTCGACGCTCAACAGCGGTATCGCGATGCTCAACAATATCAGATACATAGCCGGACTTAATTACGATGTAACACTTGATGAAGAATTCAATAAGGAGTGTCAGGCAGGAGCCCTGATAGGCAAGATATATGAAGCTATTGATCATCATCCGAAGCAGCCTTCTGGCATGAGTGATGATTTGTATCAGCTTGCATACAAAGGGTGCAGTGAGAGCAATATAGCCTGGGGCTTTTCGACGCTGAACAAATGTATAGTTTTTGGATGGATGAGCGATGAAGATGAAGGAAATATAAGCAGCGTTGGACATAGAGCCTGGTGTCTGAATCCTACCATGGGAAAGACCGGATTTGGAGTGGTCGACAATTATTACAACATGCATTCATTTGACAGGAGCCATACTTCATCGATCAAGAACATCTCATGGCCGGCGCAGAACATGCCTGTGGAATATTTTGACAAGAATATGCCGTGGAGTGTATTTACCGGATCCAGCGAGACTGCAAGTGATGTCAAGGTGACGCTGACAAGACAGAGTGACGGAAAGGTATGGAATTTCTCCCAGGACAGTGCAGATGGATATTTCAATTGTACTAACTATATTCAGAGTGGAACCATCGTGTTCAGACCGGGTGACATAACCGGATACAATGATGGGGATGTGTTCACAGTTTCCGTGACCGGAGTTAAGACACCTCTCTCGTATACGGTTTCCTTCTTCTCACTGGGAAGTGAGCTGGGACATGTGCATACATTTAAAAAAGGTAAGCTTACGGTAAATGGTATTGATATTGATGCCATGACAGCAGATGTATCGTTAAAATGTGATAGTTGTGATGCCGCATTTGAATCGACAGGTACGATCACAAATCTTTTAACCGACAATGTAACCTGTGGCTTTAAGGGTTATGTGGGATTTGATTTCGAAGCAAAGATATATGGAGTTAATTGGCAGGGCACGAATTATTACTATATAAAAGGCCTTCCACATAAGTATGGCGATGTAGATTTCACATGGGATGGCACGGATTGCACTGCTGATGCCAAGTGCTCCAGATGCGGTGATGTAGTCAGCGAGAAATGTATGGTGACCAGCAGAACAACTGCAACATGTACGGCGGATGGTGTAACCATTTACACTGCTGAATATGACGGCAAGACGGACGCAAAGACAGTGGACACCCCTGCTACAGGCCACTCATTTACAGACTATGAGTCTAATGGAGACGCAACATGCCAGGCGGACGGAACAAAGACCGCCGAGTGTGATTATGGCTGCGGAACGACAGACACGGTAGCAGACGAGGGAAGCAAGTTAGATCATAAGTTTACCAAGTATGTATCAAATAATGATGCAACATGCCAGGCGGACGGAACAAAGACCGCCGAGTGTGATTATGGCTGTGGAACGACAGACACGATAGCAGACGAGGGAAGCAAGTTAGATCACAAATTTACAAAGTACGTACCAAACAATGATGCAACATGCCAGGCAGATGGAACAAAGACCGCCGAGTGTGATTATGGCTGTGGCACAACAGATACAATAGAGAATGCGGATGATCCACAGAAGGAACACACATCTTCTGGAAAGTGGGAAGTAAGCACAAAGGCCACTGACAAGGCAGATGGAAAGCTGGCAGATAAGTGTATAGAGTGCGGACAGATTATTAACAGCAGGAGAATTCCTCAGATAAAAAATGTCAAACTGGCATATACAAGCTGTACATATAATGGCATTGCTAAAAAGCCGGAAGTTACTGTATACGATGTTGATGGCAATACCTTGAACAAGACAGATTATACTGTCAGCTATAAGAATAATACAGCTTCGGGCGCAGCTGGTGTAACAGTCACATTCAAGGGCAATTATGCCGGAAGGATCACAGCAACATTTGTAATTTACCCTAAGGCAGTTTCTATAAAAACAGCCCAAAGTACAGCAAAAGGAGTCAAGCTTACATGGAACAGGGCTGCAAATGGCACAGGATACATAGTGTATAGAAGTGTAAATGGCAGCTCTTTCAAGAGATACAAAACAATAAACAGTCTGTCGACTATTTCTATGGTGGATGGCGGAGCCAAAAAGAGCGGCACCAAGTATGCATATAAGATATATGCCTACAAGTCGGTTAATGGAAAAGTATATAATTCTGCTGCAAGTGCTGTGAAGCTGACTTATTATATGGCAGCACCGGCGTGGAAATCACTAACCAATCCTTCTGCAAGAGCGATGACTGTAAAGTATGGGCGGGCTTCAGGTGCAACAGGATACCAGATACAGTATGCTACGTCCAGTACATTCAAGGGTGCAAAGACAGCAAATATTGCCGGGGCAAAGAATGTGACAAAGACACTGAAAGGACTTGCAAAGAATAAGAGATATTATGTGCGGGTAAGGTCATACAGGAAGTCCGGCAGAGTGACATACTATTCGGCATGGAGCACAACAAAGAATGTGGTTATAAAGAAGTAGAATAGTAAATTATTTGCGCATATTGCGATTGACAAACCACAAATACTTGCTATACTAATGAATGGACAGGTTCAGAATTGGCTTATACAGGCGGTTTTTGAATCATAATCCATTAAATATATAAGATAAAAACGATGACAGAGACAGTACGGAGTCTGCGAGATCAGCAGCGAGCCGGGGGCGGTGCGAGCCCGGTGACAGTAGAGACTTTCGGAATATCACTCTGGAGTTGCAGACCAAAAGAGATTTGCTCAAGTAGGCTCTGACGTATTTCCTGCGTTAAGGGGAGCGCATATGTTAGTATGTAAGTAATAGGTGGTATAGCGAACTCAAAGCCCTTCGTCCTGATTACGACGAAGGGCTTTTTTATATTTATCACAGAAAGGAAAGACGACATGTACGACAAGGTTTCGACTAAACTGGAATTCGTGAACAGAGAGCAGAAGGTATTGGACTTCTGGAAAGAAAATCAGGTATTTGAGAAGAGTGTTGAAGAGACAAAGGATCTGCCAACATACACATTCTATGATGGCCCTCCAACAGCAAATGGTAAGCCACATATCGGACACGTTCTCACACGTGTAATCAAGGATATGATCCCTAGATATCAGACAATGAAGGGACATAACGTAGTCAGAAAGGCCGGATGGGATACACACGGTCTGCCTGTTGAGCTCGAGGTTGAGAAGCTCTTGGGAATCGACGGCAAGGAGCAGATAGAGGAGTACGGACTGGAGCCATTTATCCAGAAATGTAAGGAGTCCGTATGGAAATATAAAGGCATGTGGGAAGAGTTCTCAGGCAAGGTAGGTTTCTGGGCTGATATGGACAACCCATATGTAACATACCATGATGACTTCATTGAGTCAGAGTGGTGGGCGTTGAAGAAGATCTGGGATCAGGGACTTCTGTACAAGGGTTTCAAGATCGTGCCTTACTGCCCAAGATGTGGAACACCTCTTTCAAGCCATGAGGTTGCACAGGGATACAAGACAGTCAAGGAGCGTTCAGCAGTAGTAAGATTCAAGGTTATCGGAGAGGACGCATATTTCCTCGCATGGACAACAACACCTTGGACACTTCCTTCAAACGTAGCACTCTGTGTAAATCCAGATGAGACATACGTGAAGGTTAAGGCAGCAGACGGCTACACATATTATCTTGCACAGGCGCTTGCAGACAAGGTTCTCGGCGGTCTTGCAAAGGAAGCAGCAGACGATCAGGCGGCAGTTCCTGCATACGAGGTTCTTGAGACATATGTCGGTAAGGATCTTGAGTACAAGGAGTATGAGCCACTCTATGAGTGCGTAAAGCCTGTATGTGAGAAGCAGCACAAAAAGGGTCACTTCATCACATGTGACACTTATGTAACTATGACAGATGGTACAGGTATCGTTCATATCGCACCTGCATTTGGTGAGGACGATGCAAATGTTGGAAGAAACTACGATCTTCCATTTGTACAGTTTGTAGATGGCAAGGGTGATCTCACTGAGGAGACTCCATTTGCCGGAATGTTCGTAAAGGATGCAGACCCTGAGGTACTGAAGGATCTGGACGCAAGAGGACTTCTCTTCGATGCGCCTAAGTTCGAGCATGATTATCCACACTGCTGGAGATGTGACACACCACTTATCTACTACGCAAGAGATACATGGTTCATCAAGATGACAGCAGTCAGAGACAAGCTGGTTAAGAATAATGACACTGTAAACTGGATCCCAGAGAGCATCGGTAAGGGCCGTTTCGGCGACTGGCTGAAGAATGTTCAGGACTGGGGACTTTCAAGAAACCGTTACTGGGGTACTCCACTGAACATCTGGGAGTGTGAGTGCGGCTGCAGACATGCAATCGGATCAAAGGAAGAGCTCCGTTCGATGAGTGACAACTGCCCTGAGAACATCGAGCTTCACCGTCCGTTCATCGACGCTGTAACCATCAAGTGTCCTGAGTGCGGCAAGCAGATGCACAGAGTCACAGAGGTTATCGACTGCTGGTTCGATTCAGGATCAATGCCATTTGCACAGTGGCACTATCCGTTTGAGAATCAGGATATATTTGAGAAGCACTTCCCTGCTGATTTCATCAGTGAGGCTGTTGACCAGACAAGAGGATGGTTCTACTCACTTATGGCGATCTCAACACTGCTGTTCGACAAGGCTCCGTTTAAGAACGTAATCGTTCTCGGACATGTCCAGGATAAGGACGGACAGAAGATGAGTAAGTCCAAGGGAAATGCGGTAGATCCTATGGAGGCTCTGAACAAGTACGGTGCAGATGCCATCAGATGGTACTTCTACAGCAACTCAGCACCATGGCTTCCTAACAGATTCCATGAGGATGCAGTTGTTGAGTGTCAGAGAAAGTTCATGGGTACATTGTGGAACACATATGCGTTCTATGTACTCTATGCAAATATAGACAACTTCAATCCACTTGAGCATGAGCTCTGCTACGACAAGCTGTCACTTATGGATAAGTGGCTTCTGTCCAAACTGAACTCAACAGTCAAGGCAGTTGACGCAAACCTTGGCGCATACAAGATTCCTGAGACAACAAGAGTTCTCGAGGAGTTCGTGGATGACATGAGTAACTGGTATGTCCGTCGTGGACGTGAGAGATACTGGGCAAAGGGCATGGAGCAGGACAAGGTAAATGCTTACATGACACTTTACACAGCGCTCGTTACTATAGCACAGACAGTAGCTCCTATGCTCCCATTCATGGCAGAGGATATTTATCAGAATCTGGTTAGAAATATAGACAAGGATGCACCTCTTTCAGTTCATCTGTGCTCATTCCCTGAGGTGGATGAGAAGATGATCGATCCAGAGCTTGAGGTTGCTATGGACGAGATCCTGAAGATCGTTGTTCTGGGACGTGCAGCAAGAAATACAGCAAATATCAAGAACAGACAGCCTATCGGCAAGATGTATGTCAAGGCTGACAAGAAGCTTTTCGGCGAGGAGAAGGCTATCATCGAGGATGAGCTGAACGTGAAGAATGTTGAGTTCGATGATGATGTAAGCGCTTACACAACATACAGCTTCAAGCCACAGCTCCGTACAGTCGGACCTAAGTACGGCAAGCACCTTGGCAAGATTAAGGAGCATCTGTCAGCACTGGATGGCAACGTAGCCATGGCAGAGCTCAAGGCAGAGGGTGCTCTGAAGTTTGAGGCAGACGGAGAGGAGATCGTACTCACTGAGGCTGATCTTCTGATCGACATGGCTCAGATGGACGGTTTCGTATCTGAGGCAGACGGCGGTGTGACAGTAGTCATCGACACAAACCTGTCAGAGGAGCTTCTTGAGGAAGGATTTGTCCGTGAGATAGTATCCAAGGTTCAGACTATGAGAAAAGAGGCTGGATTCGAGGTTATGGACAAGATCACTGTATACGCTGACGGAAGCCAGAAGGCAAATGACATCATCGCAGCAAATGCGGATGACATCATCGGCGACGTTATGGCAACAGAGATCATAACCGGTTCGGTTGACGGATACACCAAAGAGTGGAACATCAACGGCGAGAAGGTAACTCTTGGAGTGAAGAAGAACGACTAAGGGATGCGATAGAAAATATAGCTCGGAAGATACAAATCTTATAGATTTTGTATCTTTCGGGCTATTTTTATGTAATTTAGGATGATTTTGTACATTAATTTTGGAAACAAACATACAAGCTAGGTACATCAGAGAAAATAGTTCCTCTATTGTTTTGAGACCTCATGTGATAATATAATAAGAGCAGAGTATATAAGTTGAGTACGGGGGTGCTATGTATGGGACTTTATTTTAATCCAAACAATAAAAAATTTATAAAAGATATAAGCAGTAGTATATATGTAGATAAAACAGGTTTAATAGAGAAATTAAATAAAATTCTGTGCACAAACGATAATTGTATTGCAGTAAGCCATGCCAGGAGATTTGGAAAATCTCAGGCGGCAAATCTTATCGAGGCATATTATAGTGTGGGGTGCGACTCAAAGGATATTTTTTCAAAGTACGAGATTGCACAGGCAGATGATTTTGAGAAGCATCTGAACAAATACAATGTAATCCATATTGATGTTTCATCGTTTTCAGATTATGCCGGGGCAGATGTAGTAGATATGATAACCCAAAGGTTGCTGAAAGACTTTAGGATAGAATATCCCGGCATAGATTATGAAGAGCCGTTGTATATGATAATAAGTGATATTTATATGGAGTCAGGCAGACGATTTGTAATAATTATAGATGAGTGGGACTGTGTAATCAGAAACTATGCAGACCAGCCGGAACTTGTTCACAAGTATATGCAGTTTTTACATTCTCTGTTTAAAAGTATGGAAGCAACAGAGTTCCTTGCTCTTGGATATGTGACCGGTATTCTACCAATTAAGAAGATAAATGATGAATCGGCGCTCAATAACTTCCGTGAGCGAACCATGATGGACTCAAAAAACATTGCCAGATACTATGGATTCACAGAGGAAGAGGTCAAAGTCCTATGCGATGAATATGATATGCCGTTTGATGAGATAAAGAACTGGTATAACGGATATTTAATAAATGGACTCCATATGTATAATCCCAATTCTGTGTGCCAGGCGATGATGAATCATGACCTGTGTTCGTATTGGACAAATACATCAGCTTTTGGTGCTATAAATCAGTATATAACGCTGGGATTTGATGGACTTCAGGACGATATAATAAAGATACTTGCAGGTGAGGAAGTTGCGGTGAATACCGGAACCTTCAGCAATGACTTGAGCAATATTAATTCCAGAGATGAGGCTCTCACAGCATTGATACATCTTGGGTATCTTGGATTTAAAAAGCAAGGGGATAACAGGGGAATAGCATATGTACCTAATTATGAGGTGAGACAGGCGTTCAGGCAGGCATTGTCCACCGGACCCTGGAAAGAGATAGCAAAGTCAGTTCAAAAGTGTGAGGATCTGCTGGATGCCACGCTTAAGGCTGATGAAGAACAAGTGGCGCAGCTTTTGGAGCTATCCCACGAAGCATATGTATCAATAAACAAATACAACGACGAAAATTCACTCAGTTGTGCTATCACAATGGCGTATTTCACGGCAGCTGCTTATTATACTGTCATCAGGGAGCTGCCATCAGGAAAAGGCTTTGCGGATCTGGCGTTTATTCCGCTTCCGGGAAACAGTTCAAAACCTGCAATGATAGTAGAACTTAAATATGATAAATCAGCAGAAACCGCTATAGATCAGATAAAAAACAAGAGATATACTGGTGCACTTGCAGGATATATAGGGGATATCCTTCTCGTTGGGATAAATTATGATCCAAAGAGTAAGAAACATACGTGTAAGATAGAGAGGCACAAAAGATGATAGCAATTTTCATTGCACCTTTTTACATAGCGTTAAATATATATTTGTTCTGGAGAATAAAGGGCTGGGTACAGGCATATTTCCCGAAACTCAAAGGCAAGAAGGGCTGGATAGTCCCGATAGTGCTATATGCATTTCTGGCGTCGGCGCTGGTGATCGCATTCTTCCTGCCACAGGGAAGGTTCAAACGTGGCATGAAGCTGGTGGGAAATTACTGGCTGGGTGTTCTGCTTTATATGATATTTTTCATAGTGATAGCCGAGCTTGGAAGATTCCTTCTGCTTCATGTATTCAGAGTGAGCAAAGATAAGATATGCGTGCCGAGGGTACGCAGGATAGTAGGCTGTGTGTGCGCAACACTCATCATGTGTATATCATTCTGGGGAGTGGTAAATGCGAGACTTGTGCGGGTGACGCCTTATGATGTGACCATCAATAAGGAAGCACAGGATGAGAATGGTCTGAAGATGGATTCCATGAAGATTGTGCTGGTTGCAGATCTTCATCTTGGATATAACATAGGTGTCAGGCAGGTTCAAAGAATAGTGAATTCCATAAATAAGCAGGACGCAGATCTGGTGCTGATAGCGGGTGATATATTTGACAACGAATGGGAAGCCGTTGACCAGCCGGAGGAGCTTGAGAAAATACTCCGGGGGATCAAATCAAAGTATGGAGTGTATGCCTGCTATGGCAACCACGATATACAGGAGCAGGTGCTTGCCGGATTTACATTTGGCGGACAGAAGGAGAAGACCAGCAGCCCGGAGATGGACGAGTTTATGGAGAAGGCGGGAATCACACTTCTTCGCGACGAGGGAGTGCTGATAAACGATTCCATATACATCTATGGCCGCCGCGATGCACACAGACCGGGAAATGGAGTTACAGACAGAGCATCCGCGGACGAGATCACGGAAAATATGGACAAATCAAAATCTATCATAGTTCTTGATCATGAACCGAAGGAGCTTGAGGAGCTGTCGTCGGCAGGTGTAGATATGGATCTGTGTGGACACACCCATGACGGACAAATGTTCCCAGGCAACATCCTTGTGGCGATGATGTGGGAAAATTCCTGCGGTTACCTGAATGTAGACGGTATGCATAACATAGTGACATCCGGAGTCGGTGTGTTTGGCCCCGATATGAGAGTTGGAACCAAGGCGGAGATATGTCCGATAACGGTGAATTTTAAACTATAACTTGAATGATAAACTATATAAGCTATAATATAATGAATCCAATGGGAGACGTTCCATTGGATTTATTTTTTTGAGACCTCAAAAGAACTAAAAATTTAAAAAAATAAAAAATATGGAGGCGATACATATGTATTGTGATGAGACATATCTGTATTATGACTGTTCGGATATAGATATGTATGAACCTAACATGGGAAATGATGTTTTTATCATAGTTGATAAGTGCTGCAGATTACCATTACAACTTATGGAGGAGAGTGCGGTGAATGATGAAACGGTGGATGATGAAAAGATCATGCATGATATACTGGAATATGTGACAGCCGTGAGGCAGGAGTTTCAGACTCTTCAAAAGAAGTATAATGATCTGATTGGAAGACTGGAAGAAATGCGTGCTGAAAGCATGGATATGGATGAGTTCTATAAGCAGTTTGTCAGCTTTGATAATGATAAGTATGAGGCTTTCAGTAGAGTATACAATAAGACATACCGTGAAAAAATCAGCCCGGTTGCTGATTTCTGGAATGACAAACTGAGTCAGTACGAAAGGTTTGATGATGGATGGGATATAGGCGAACCTGACGATGAACAGTCTGAAGGTACAGAGGAAGAGACGGTATTTGACATTAACGATCTGTAAAATATTTGCTTATATGGATATATTAAAAACCTGATTTTGTTGGATAGAGATCTATCTTGGAATAGGGGACAAGGAGCGTTGCGCCGATCAGCTTTGGGAGTTCTTTCATGATAAGGGAACTCAGAAAGCAACTATCCCCGGAATGCACACTCCCAAAGTGGAATTCGAGAAGCAGTGTATAGAATTAGAACTGTATAAAGTTGCAGAAGAAATTGTTAACAGCAACTTCATTGAGGAATACAATAAAACTGTAGAGTTCTAATTAATGACGTCTATTCACACAGAAAAGAGGTAGTCCCCTATCTTCTCTATACCATTTTTCTTCGCCATACCAATAAAACACTCTTTGTTATAGTAATCACCTCGTAAATGCTATAACACCTTTCTTTTAGATTTTAAATATCAGTAAAAAGCTCTAGCAAGTGTTACCTTGCTAGAGCCAATTGATTTGCATTCTATACATAGAATCTACCACGTTTTATTGAACATGTTCCTTCAAAAGCAATAATTTGGATTTTACAAAATCCCCATACTTATATTTGCTCAGGTCAACATCGAAATTGATAATATCTGCATAATTATCAATAACAGACAAAGCATAATCCTGTAACGAAATTTGCATTCCAAGATATTGAGCAGGCTGACAGATAAACTGGGGACCAGCTTCGAAAGCATGATCAAAATCCATGATTGGGGATATATTTATAATATTAAATTCATTGTCATAAATAATTCCCCAATTTTCAGGATGCTCATCAGAATTTCCTACAAGATAATCCGCTAGATTCATCATATCAAAACGTAATTTATACTTGTAGATTATATCTGCAAAATCGATATCATGATTCATACACCATATATCAACATACTTAGCCCTTGCAAAACAAACATCTTTAGATGTATAACAATCACATACTGAAACAAGTTTCGATTTAAATATACTCCTATGATAGTTAACAACATCTATACCTATAGCCTGCAACATTTGTGAAGCTTCCACTTCTCTCCTTACTGAACCGTTCACATTGCCCTTCAGTAGTTCAAAACCAGAATCTGTTCTTCTCCATGCCTTAGGTGCTGCTCCAGCTGTAGAAATATCAGGAGACACGAGGCTCTGATTTGTGATAGTAGGTGATATTCCAAATAATGCAACTTCCAGAACATGATTCTTCAAACTGTTATCAAATAAGTTAACTTGAGACCAAGATATGTTCTCGCCAGATTTCTTAATCCAAAAACAATCATTTATAGATAAGCCACGTAATGCTATAACTATCGTTGCGCGTTCTTTATCAGAAAATGGTTGCGGTATACCAAGACAATTACATATCTCCTTAGCATACTTTCTGTCTAAACTTAGCATACGTTCAGAACACCATGAATTAAAATTCTGTATATTATTGATACGATCGCTAAAATCATCAGATTCTTCTAAATAAATATCAAACGGTAGTTTATTTTTATTAAAAATATGAACAATTCCCTCGTTCCGATCTATGGAAAAAATTTCTTCATCCTGAAAACATACAACATACTCATGGCTTTCAAGATCAGCAGTTCCACCAAATAAACTCATAAATTCCACCTCAATCAAACCTCGCAATCATTTATAATACCATTTAGTTTATCGTAAGTGCTACGCGGTACGTTAAGTGCTTGATATACACCTGACAGCATAATAACATAATACAGTTAAAAACTCTAGCAGGAGTTACCCTGCTAGAGCCTGATGTGCAATACCATTTTATTGATACTATACCTAAACTATAGTACAATAAGAGAAACTACTGAAAGGAGGTAATGCAACATGCAAAAACCAAACTTAAAGGCAGTTTTGAATCTATTCCAAGGTCGATCCGAATTGTAATTATACATTAGCTTTGGCGTAATGCCCTTCCTCAACGTATAAATTCTAGAAACTATACGCAAATATGTTATGCTTCGCCTCTGGATTTTAAGTATAGAACTTCGTCAAATCAGTTGGTAACAATAATTAACTCCAACAACCGCTGACCAAGATTACTATGAACAAAGCAAACAAGACATACATATGGAATAGCACCAAAAGCATCAAGTGGCCACTTGATGCTTTTTATTCTGCCTAAAAACTCTAGCAAGTGTTACCCTGCTAGAGCCTGATGCATTAACTTTTTGTAAGTTGTTTTGTTCCTGTACACACTATATAATGTTTATAGTACCAACAACACACACAACATAATGTGGAAGGATCAATATGCTTACAATAGATAGAAATTTACCATTAACATTTAACAAAACTTCTCTCGAAATCAATGAGCAAATAAATAGCTATACTTACCTAAAGTATGAACTTGGAAAAGAAGAAGCACTAGTACACTTTCTGAATTTGCGCAAGTTTGAACGCTTACATCACTGCTGCGAGGATATAGAATTCAAAAACAACACCTCCCAAGTACTGTTTCGCGTTCTTATGCCCATCATTCATAACAATAATGCTTACGTTAACTGCGAAAGTTTGATTGATACAGTCGAATCTTCTCACTACACCAAATGCTATGCCCAATCTCGTGAAGAAATGCTACGTGACGCCTTAGATTTGCAATACCCTAGCAATACCTTCTTAAAGAAGATTCTTGCAGTTCTTCGAGTTGAATACACCAATAATTCAGTCGAACGACAGTTATTAACGCTGCTAATAACTCTTTGGTATACACTTAACATCTTTAGCTATCCTTGTTGTCAAAAAGGTTACTCAAACTTAATGGATCATTATAGAACATTTTGCATTCCGACTGGATTCAGCCAGTACGAACTTATGTCTGATCCTATCATAAGTCGCATAAGTAATCTATCTACATTAATTAATGCAAAGCTGGATAAACCAGCGAAAAGCTCTAACAGCTTTGACCCTGCTAGAGCCTAGTGTGCAAACATTAACTTTTGTAAGTTGAACCAATCAAAGACACATGTTATAGCATACGTCAAAAAGTACACTACATATGGTGTCTAAGAAAGAAGGCTATCATCATGTTTTATTTCTATAATGTAGTTGAAGAAGAAAGTGAATTTCCACCTTTTGAGCGTGGTTATTCATACCAAAAAACGGACTGTCCAGATAATTGTGAAAATCTGAGCAGACGTTAATTAAAGAATTCTAGTTCTTTAATTAAAACACGGCGGATTCGATGTAACAGTCGTTTCTGCTTTTAACCGAATCTCAAGCATGATGATAACCAAGACCAGTTCTGCTGGTCTTTTGTTTACACAGAAAAGAGGTAGTCCCGATTAAAGGACTACCTCCTGTTTTTTTATTGCTTTGTTTACTTTGTAGCACCACAAGTAGAACACTTCTGACCCACTACCTTGGTAACTTCTTTGGTTGTGTACTCTGCATCGTGATGTATTGTATCCCAGCCTGAAACCCAGCTAGCACCCTCATAGCCCCACTCACCAAAGTCTTCATCGTACACCTTCCTACCGCAGTAACCTATATGACTACTACCAACCTCAGTAGCTCTAGCACCACAGTATGAACACTTGTAGTACTCTACTTCCTCGTCCCAGGCATCCTTAACCTTAACTCTTTCAGTTGTAGTTTCAGTAACATCCTCCCAAGTATGCTGGTGCTGTGTTGTAGGAGCTTCTGTAGGAGCCTCAGTTGGCGCCTTAGTAGGAGCTTCTGTTGGTGCTTCAGTATCCGGAACGTATGGTGCTTCTGTTGGGTTATTCCAATCACCATTACCTGAGTTATCTGATGGAGCCTGTGTTGCTTTCTCTGTTGTAGCCTTTGTATTGCTGTCATTCTTAGACTCTGTTGTGATACCACCACTTACACTGGCTACCTTCTTAGCCTTCTCTGTCGTAGTCTTTTTAGCCTTTTCTGTAGTAGCTTTCTCTGTGGTAGCCTTTGTTGTTGCTTTGGCTAAAGTGGTAGCCTCGGTTGTAAGCTTATTTGTGAAAGTCTTCTTGTCTCCTCTACCGGATGCACTTCCCTTTGTGCTACGGAATACTCCAATGGCTACGCCCGATCCTACCACTACTAACAGCAGAACTACTACAAGCACTGCGATTAAAATTTTCTTTTTCTTGTTGTCGTTGTTCTTCATAATACTCCTCCCCGTGAATATTTTTATGTATCTGTCTAAAGTATATTAATTTGCTGATGTATGGATTCTGTTTCCCTCTGACTTGTAGTGTAGCACGTAGAGAGTGAGAGGGCAATATTCTTTCTAAATCATGTCTCGTGTCATATTTGTCAGATTTCCTTTGCTTTATTGATTAATATTAATAAGGATTCCAATATATTTTTTTTTTATCATTCAAGGCTTCGCAAATTAGAATAATTTGCGAAGCCGCGTAAAACGGTTTTTAAATTCATCGAAAACAGAACAAAACAGTATGAAAATGCGTGTAATTAGCGCATTTTTATGAGCTTTGCGCTTGTTTAGCGAGTTTGGGAAAAACTATAGACAAAGCAATTTCTCGGTGCTACAATCCGTCCAAAGCATAGATATACACATCTAAGATTTGTTGCCAGAGAGATATGAACTCAAGCTTTCAGATGCTTTGATGAATCATATCCGTTTGAAAAGGCGATGGATCTTGCGATAGACAGTTGTATAAAGAGTGACATTTTGACAGAATTTCTAAGCAGGAATAGAGTGGAGGTGTTGAGAACGAGTATATTTGAATATGATCAGGAAAAACACATAAAGCAGGAGAATGAGGAGTCCTGGGAAGAAGGACGGGCTCAAGGAATTGCTCAAGGTCGTACGAAGGGAATCCAAAAAATTTTAAAAACGCAGGTGGAACGTAAAATAAAAAAAGGACTTACCCTTGAGCGAATAGCGGAAGACCTAGAGTGCTCACAGGAAGAGATTGCTACTATAATACCGCATAATATTTTGCCAACCGCTCGCATAACTTAATTAATAAAGGAAAATAACCATAACACCACAATACTCTGGACTTTACGGCAAAAATAAAGTAAATTTACGGGTATATAAACTGATTCGGGACAAAAATGAGGGGAGTGCCGGGTCGGATGATATGGATAACCTGGAAAGAGGAGGCGGTTGTATGGAAAAGTTAAATGAGATCGTGTCGGCGGTGGATGGATTTGTCTGGGGACCGGTCATGTTGGTGCTTCTGGTTGGAACGGGAATATTTTTGACGATCAGAACAGGGTTTCTTCCCTGGAGGAATCTCGGCTTTGCGCTGAAGAGTACGCTTAGCAAGGAGGCAAGGACAAAGAGCAGAGGAACCGGAGACGTGTCACCATTTTCGGCACTGACCACCGCGCTTGCTGCAACCATAGGAACGGGAAATATCGTTGGTGTTGCAACGGCCATGGTATCGGGAGGTCCGGGAGCACTGGTGTGGATGTGGATATCCGCAGCATTTGGACTGTCATCCAAGTTCTCAGAGTGTATGCTTGCTATCAAGTACCGTGAGGTGAATGCCAAGGGCGAGATGAGCGGCGGCCCTATGTACACTATGAAGAAAGCATTCAAGCATAAGAAGTTCGGCGCAGTGCTGGGCTGGCTGTTCGCACTCTTTGCAGTCATCGCCTCATTTGGAATAGGAAATATGACACAGGCCAATTCTATATCTGAATCTCTTAGCAGCACATTCAGCGTGCCTACATATGTGACAGGAATCATACTTACGGTTTTTGCCCTTCTTATAATAGTTGGAGGAATCAAGACCATATCTAAGGTGTCATCAGTTGTTGTTCCTTTGATGGCGATATTCTATGTTGTAGCCGGACTTATTGTGATAATCGTCAATATCCAGAATCTTCCGGCAGGAGTTGCCATGATATTCAAGATGGCATTCTCAGTCAAGGCAGTCGGTGGCGGTCTGTGTGGTACGATCACAGCAGCTATGATGAATGCCATGAGATTCGGTGTTGCCAGAGGAGTATTCTCAAATGAAGCTGGAATGGGCTCTGCGGCCATCACAGCGGCAGCTGCCACAACAGACAATCCTGTCCGTCAGGGTTACATCAATATGACAGGTACATTCTGGGATACTATAGTAGTCTGCACCATCACAGGTCTCTGTATTGCATCATCGGGTGTGCTTGGCATTACTGAGAACAGTACAAAGGGCAGCTATCAGGTGAGTGGAACGGCGGTTACTGTGGAGGCTGTTGATTCTGATAAAAAGACTACCACGACGGATTATACATATGAATTCACAGATGACCAGCTCATTTTGACAGATACATCCAATTCGTCAAATACGCTGACTCTTTCTGTTCTTTCATCCGACGAACTCAACAAGGATGAGAATACAAAGCTTGCAAGTGAGCTTGCGGTGAAGGAGAGTCAGGCAGCCATAGGAAGTCTTACCGGTACATGGACTGATGCAGCCGGAAACCATTATACATTTGCTGAGGATGGAACATTTGCCTGCTCAACTGTTATAAAAGGTGCAGCTCTCACGATACTGTCATTTGGCTCTGCACTTGGCAAGGTGGGAGGCTGGCTCGTAACTATAGGAATTGTGCTCTTCGCATTCTCCACGATTCTTGGATGGGAGTATCACGGAGAGAAGGCATTTGAGTATCTGTTCAAGTCACACAAGTACAATATGATATACAGGATAGTGTTCTCGCTCGTTGTATACGTAGGCGCGACGATATCACTGGATCTTGTATGGAACTTCTCAGATATAGCGAATGCGCTCATGGCGATTCCGAACCTTATCTGTCTGTTGGCATTAAGCGGAGAGATCGCAAAGGATATAAAGGAATTCCAGGCGGTTATCAAGGCAGAGAAAGCATCAAAGTAGAATATTAAGTCCGGGGACGGAGGGGTCAGAAACCTCCGTCCCTTTTTTTATACTCTCTTAACCGAACTTTATACTTACTTTATTTTTTGTCCAAATTATGTTCATAAGTGATGATTATTATATACAATATATGGGGACGGAGGTGCCTGATCCCTCCGTCCCCATGAGTAGATTGGAATACCATTACAGAGAGGTTGACATATATGAGCAGAGTAGTAGGAATTGACCTGGGAACAACAAACAGCTGTGTGGCAGTGCTTGAGGGCGATCAGCCAACTGTCATACTGAATTCGGAGGGCGGCAGGACCACACCTTCCATAGTAGCCATCACAAAGAATGGAGAGAGACTGGTGGGTGAGGCTGCCAGGAGACAGATGACTGTGAATGTGGACAGAACTATCACATCCATCAAGAGAGCGATGGGAACAACATACAGAAAGAGGATAGACGGCAAGGACTATTCGCCGCAGGAGATATCCGCCATCATACTTGCAAAGCTGAAGAGCGATGCTGAGAGTTATCTGGGCGGACCGGTATCTGATGCAGTCATAACAGTTCCGGCTTACTTTGACGACAGCCAGAGACAGGCCACAAAGGACGCCGGAAGAATAGCGGGACTGAATGTGCTTCGAATCATAAATGAGCCTACATCGGCGGCTCTCGCCTATGGTCTTGACAATGGACAGGCGCAGAAGATACTTGTGTACGATCTGGGCGGAGGAACATTTGACGTGTCTGTTATAGAGATAGGGGACAGCGTCATAGAGGTTCTTGCTACCGCGGGAGACAATCATCTGGGCGGAGATGATTTTGATGAGAGGCTACTGGACTACGTCATCAAGACCTTTAAAAAGGAGACAAAGGTCAATCTGGCGAAGGATATCACGGCATCCCAGAGAGTGAGGGAGGCTTGTGAGAATGCCAAGAAGGAGCTCTCATTTGCGCAGACTGCACACATCAATCTGCCATTTATATCGACAGTGAAGAATCAGCCGGTGCATCTGGATATGACGATAACAAGGGAGCAGTTCAACGAGCTCACCTATGATCTGGTGGAGAGAACGGCGGGACCTGTAAACCAGGCATTATCCGATGCGGGCATAACGAGAAATCAGATAGACAAAGTGCTGCTGGTGGGCGGATCGACCCGTATACCGGCGGTTGTGGACAAGGTTCGTGCCATAACCGGCAGGGAGCCATCCAAGAATATGAACCCGGACGAGTGCGTTGCCATGGGTGCGGCGGTCCAGGGAAGCAAGCTCAGCGGCGAGCTCACCGTGTCGAACAAGGTGAATGACATTCTCCTCATGGATGTGACACCTCTTTCGCTGTCCATTGAGACCCTTGGAGGCGTGGCAAATGTCATCATTCCGAGAAATTCTGCCATTCCGACCAGGGCATCAAAGATATTTACCACGGCGGGCAATTTCCAGAGGGATGTCGAGATCAAGGTGTACCAGGGCGAGAGACATTTCACAAGGGACAACAAGCTGTTGGGCAACTTTAGACTCAGCGGTATCAAAAGAGCCATGGCGGGAGTTCCTCAGATCGAGGTCACATTTGACATGGATGCAAATGGTATCCTCAAGGTCTCAGCTAAGGATCTGGGCAGGGGTGTGGAACAGCAGATAGTGATCACATCCAGCACTAACCTCTCGGAGGATGAGATCCGCAGAGCCAGGGAGGATGCGAAGAGGTACGAGGATGATGTGGCTGGAGCCAGGGAGTTCAAAGATATTATGAACGAGGCGGAAGGCTATGTATATAAGGTAGAGAATCTTCTTGAGACCAAGGGCGCACAGCTTGACAAGAAGGAAATGAAACGGATCAAGAGCGACTGCGAGTATCTGAAGAAGCTTGTGACACGAACAGACATGAATCATGTAGATGACGTGGAGATGGGCAGGATGAAGGAAGCCTATAGGCAGCTCCAGGAATCCGCAGAGAAGCTGGAGACAATGTAGACTGGGACGGAAGTGTCTGATCCCAATTTGATAGTTGGAGACAGAGGTACATGCCCCTCAATCCGAAAAGGGAGCCTTGGAATATCGAGTATCTTCATATATAATATTTAGGAAATTGCGAGGAGAATGGTGATTATGAAAGACAAATTTATAAGATTTATGAGATCCAGGTACGGCAACGACCAGTTGTCATCATTTCTTACCTGGGGCGGATTGATATTTATGGTGCTGGATGCATTTATCAAGACAGGGATATTTTATTCCCTTGGACTTCTCATGTTCATATATGGATATGTCAGGATCATGTCCAAGAACTATGACAAGCGCGCGGCTCAGAACAGATGGTTTATGGAGCACACCGCGGGCGTGAGAAATATATTCAAGCGCGCGAAGAAACAGAAGGAAGCCGGCAAGGAATACAAGATATTTGTCTGCAGCAAATGTCAGCAGATGATCAGAGTCCCAAGGGGCAAGGGCAAGATAGAGATCAGATGTCCTAAGTGCGGCAACAGATTTGTGAAGAAGTCTTAGTAACAGCACAGACTGATAAAGTCGTATGTTGGAATACAGTGTGGAGATTGAGAGATGTTTGGATATATAGTGGTGAACCAGCCTGAACTTAAGATGAAAGAATATGATGAATACCGTAAGTATTATTGCGGCCTGTGCAAATCGCTGAAGGACAGATATGGTGCCAGAGGACAGATCAGCCTCAGCTACGACATGACATTTCTGGTGCTTCTTTTGACGGGATTGTACGAACCGGAGAAGCACTCGGACAGCAGAAGATGTATTGCACACCCGACATCGAAGCATACTTATGTACAGAACGAGTACACAGATTATGTTGCTGATATGAACGTGATCCTTACCTATTATAAATGTATAGATGACTGGGATGATGAGCATATGTTTACCAGGAAGCTTTATGCAGATGTGCTGTTCGCCGGGAAAAATGGCAGGAGACTCAAGGAAGATTATCCACAGAAGATTCGCAGCATAGTGGAGAACCTCAAGGCGATAAGCGAGCTGGAGGATGCGGGATCTGACGATATGGATGCATTGTCAGGGCATTTCGGCAATATCATGGCAGAGATCTGTGCACCGGCTCATGACGAGTGGGAATCTTATCTCAGGACGATAGGCTATTATCTGGGCAAATTTGTCTACATAATGGATGCATATGACGATATAGAAAAGGATATAGGAGCAGGAAATTACAATCCGTTCGTATGCAGACTTGCACATGAGCTGGATGTTGATGTACAATCAGTGGGTGTGGATCATCCCATAGAACCGGGCAAATGGCAGGATCTTGCAGAGTGGACGAAGGATGTTCTGATGATGATGGTGGCTCCGCTTGCAAAGGAGTATGAGATGCTTCCTATTATTGAGAATGTAGGAATACTCAGGAACATAATATACTCGGGAATATGGGAAGCGTATTATGCGACCACAAACAGAAGATGTGGCTGCGTAGAAGATAAAAATTCAGAAGATAAAATGTAGAAGATGAAAATGCAGAATATAAAAGTGCAGAATATGAAATTGTAGAAGATGAAACTATAGAAGATGAAATTGTTTAAGAGACAACAGAAAATTAAAATGTCATCAATATAAGATTACATGATATATAGCATCAGGTCTGGTCAAAGACGATTACAAACGGTCTGGTGAAAAGGATAGGGAACAGGTTATGAAAGATCCTTACGAGGTGCTGGGTCTCAAAAGAGGTGCCAGCGAGGAAGAAGTGAAAAAAGCATATAGAAGGCTGAGTCGCAAGTATCATCCGGATGCGAACATCAACAATCCTAACAAGGATGAGGCTGAGGAAAAGTTCAAGGAGATACAGCAGGCGTACAAGTCCATTGTGAGTGGTGAGGCTGACCGTGCAAGCTACGGCGGTGCTGGTGGGTATGGAACTGGAAACTCTCAGGGTTATGGCAACAGTTATGGATCTGGCGGTTCTTATGGTGGTTCGTCAGGAGGATACGGACAGTACGATGATCCGTTTGGTGGTTTCGGCGGATTTGGCGGATTCGGTCCGTTTGGCTTTGGCGGATATCAGAGACAGAATGATTACGATCCAAATGACAAGGATTCCAGATATTTTCAGGCTGCGAAGAGCTACATGAACAGCGGAAGCTATGAGGAGGCAAAGAACGTCCTCAATCAGATAGATAACCATGATGCCAGATGGCATTATTACAGTGGCGTGTGCAATGCCGGGCTTGGCAATCAGATAAGAGCCATGGAGATGCTGAAGCGTGCTATGGAGCTTGAGCCGGGTAATCAGGAATACCGTCAGGCGTATGAGTCCATCAAGAGTGGACGTCAGTGGTATATGGACAGAGGTGCCGGATATGGAATGGATATGCCGACCGGCGGAAGGTTTTGCAACAACCTTTGTACTATATGTACACTTATGTCATGCTGCATGAGTGGAGTGCCTTGCGTGTGCTGTATGCCTGGTGGATATGGTAGAAGTTAGATAACATAAGAAGACAGACTTATTATGATATGTAATAAGTCTGTCTTTTTATGTGAAACAATCCAATTTAGAGAGATAGTAAAAAACAATCGTAGCAAGTATAATCGCCTACTATATTTGCAAATGGCTGGATAGTGACAAGTAGCCCTGGCAATCAGCATAAGGAATACGTCGCCTTGCCATAAAGACGGAGAACCCCCTGGGAGTCGCCTCTCCCAGGGGGTTCGTTTGTGCCTTATATAGCATAATGATAGATATAATATCTTTTGCCTGGCCACATTATAGCATATATACGTGATGCGTTTACAATATTCTAGTAATCAATGAATACTCATCCTAAAATTCATGTCAACCAATAAAATTCGATATTATCAGACTTTTATTGCTATTTAATGTGAAAAAACTGTAAAATTTATTAGACTACAGTCTAATTTTATAGTGTTATTTAACAAATTTTTTCTAACATATTGAGAAAAAAAAGGGTTGATGATAGAATGAAACAGTGAAAATGGAAATAAAATATATCTATTTATCCAAGGAGGGAATGAATCAGATGAAGATGTTAGCAGATTTCGATAAGGAAGGCTTCAAGAAGGAAGTTATTACTAACGTAAAAACTCTTTTCCGTAAGCCTATCGAGGAGGCTACCCCACAGCAGGTATTCCAGGCAGTCAGCTATGCAGTCAAGGATGACATAATTGACAGATGGATCGCTACACACAAGGCGTACGAGAAGAAGAACGTCAAGACAGTTTACTATCTGTCTATGGAGTTCCTCATGGGTAGAGCACTTGGTAACAATCTTATCAACTTAACCTACTACGATGCAGTTAAGGAAGCACTTGACGAGTTAGGATTTGACCTGAACTTTATAGAGGATCAGGAGCCTGATGCCGCTCTGGGTAATGGCGGTCTCGGACGTCTTGCAGCTTGTTTCCTTGATTCATTGGCAACACTTGGTTATCCTGCATACGGTTGTGGTATCAGATACAAGTATGGTATGTTCAAGCAGGGTATCAAGGATGGATATCAGGTTGAGATGCCGGATGACTGGCTCAAGGATGGCAACCCATTTGAGGTTAAGCGTTCGGAGTATGCTGTTGAGGTTAAGTTTGGTGGTTATGTAAGAGTTGAGAACAAGAATGGCAGAAACTACTTTATACAGGATGGATATCAGTCAGTTCGTGCCGTACCTTATGACCTTCCAGTCATCGGCTATGGCAACAACGTTGTAAATACACTCAGAATCTGGGATGCTGAGGCAATCCAGGAGTTCTGTCTTGACTCATTTGACAAGGGTGAGTATGAGAAGGCAGTAGAGCAGCAGAACCTTGCAAAGACTATCGTTGAGGTTCTCTATCCAAATGACAATCACTACGCAGGTAAGGAGCTCAGACTGAGACAGCAGTATTTCTTCATCTCAGCTTCAGTTCAGAGAGCTATCCTCAAGTTCAAGGAGCTCAACAAGGATATCCACAAGCTGCCAGAGAAGGTAACATTCCAGATGAATGATACACACCCAACAGTAGCAGTTGCCGAGCTCATGAGAATCCTCATGGATGAGGAAGGACTTGAGTGGGATGACGCTTGGGATATCACAACAAGAACTTGTGCATACACCAACCATACGATCATGGCAGAGGCACTTGAGAAGTGGCCTATTGAGCTGTTTTCAAGATTACTTCCACGTATCTACCAGATCGTTGAGGAGATTAACAGAAGATTCGTTCTCAAGATTCAGGAGATGTATCCGGGCAACCAGGATAAGGTTAAGAACATGGCAGTTCTTTATGATGGTCAGGTTAAGATGGCTCATCTTGCAATTGCAGGTTCTTACTCAGTAAACGGTGTTGCAGCTCTTCATACCAAGATCCTTGAGGAGAGAGAGCTTAAGGACTTCTATGAGATGAGACCAGAGCAGTTCAACAACAAGACAAATGGTATCACTCAGAGACGTTTCCTGCTTCATGCTAACCCACTTCTTGCAAACTGGATCACAGACAAGATCGGTGACGAGTGGATAACAAATCTTTCACACCTTAAGAAGCTCAAGGTATATGTGGATGATGAGAAGTGCCAGCAGGAGTTCATGAACATCAAGTATCAGAACAAGATCCGTCTTGCAAAGTACATCAAGGAGCACAACGGTGTGGATGTAGATCCTCGTTCAATCTTCGATGTACAGGTTAAGAGACTTCATGAGTACAAGAGACAGCTCCTGAACATCCTTCATGTTATGCATCTGTATAACAGACTGAAGACAGAGCCAGAATTCGATATGTATCCAAGAACATTCATCTTTGGAGCAAAGGCATCAGCAGGCTACAAGAGAGCTAAGCTTATCATCAAGCTCATCAACTCAGTTGCAGATGTTGTCAACAACGATGCTTCAATCGATGGCAAGATCAAGGTTGTATTTATAGAGAACTACAGAGTATCCAATGCCGAGATCATCTTCGCAGCAGCAGATGTATCAGAGCAGATCTCAACAGCTTCAAGAGAGGCTTCAGGTACAGGTAACATGAAGTTCATGCTGAACGGTGCACCTACACTTGGAACCATGGACGGAGCAAACGTAGAGATCGTTGAGGAAGTTGGCATCGAGAACGCATTTATCTTTGGTCTCTCAGCAGAAGAGGTTATGAAGTATGAGCGCGAGGGCGGCTATAACCCTATGGATATCTACAACAACAATCAGGCTGTAAGAAGAGTTCTCACACAGCTTATCGATGGCACTTATGCAAAGGATGATCCGGACAGATTCAGAGATCTCTACGATTCTCTCACAAAGGAAGATGTATACTTCATCCTCAAGGACTTCGATTCATATGCAGAGGCTCAGCAGAAGGTTGACAAGGCATACCAGGATGAGAAGAGTTGGGCAAAGATGGCTATGCTCAACACAGCATGCGCTGGAAAGTTCTCATCAGACAGAACTATTGAGGAGTATGCAAAGGAGATCTGGAAGCTTAAGAAGGTTAAGGTAACTCTGGATAGATAATTATATATCAGAATAGATATTGACATGTAGAATCCTTCTACATCCCAAAGGAGTCTGTGGACGAACCAGTTTTATCCTGTGGGGTGTGGGAGGATTTTTGAATATATTTTTTGCTTTATCCAGATAATTCAAAAGATTTTCAGAATTATTTGATTTTATAAAAGTGAAAAAGGGGGTACATACTTTATGAAAAGAAAGACAATATGGCGCAGGATCACCGCCATGCTCCTGGCATTTGCCATGGTGTTTATGGCTGCTGCGGTTCAGCCTGATGTGGACGCATTTGCTGCGGTCAAGACTCCGGTTGCCACGCATGGAAGGTTGTCAGTCAAGGGTACGAATCTTGTGGATGCGAAGGGGCAGAAGTTCCAGCTCAGGGGCGTAAGCACACATGGGATCAACTGGGACGTGGGATATCCTTATGTGAACAAGGCGGCATTCAGGACGCTGAGAGACGATTGGGGTGCAAATGCTGTCAGGCTTGCCATGTATACAGCAGAGTACAATGGATACTGTGCAGGCGGCAATCGCGCGGCACTCAGGAATCAGATACATAAGGGTGTCAAGTACGCCACAGAGCTTGGAATGTATGTCATTATCGACTGGCATATATTGAACGATGGCAACCCTATGACCCAACTTGCACAGGCCAAGACATTCTTTGCGATCATGGCGAAGAGATACAAAGGACAGAAGAATATAATCTATGAGATCTGTAACGAGCCTAACGGCTGTCAGTGGTCAGCCATAAAGAGTTACGCAACACAGGTCATAAAGGTCATCAGAAATTATGACAAGAATGCTGTCATTGTGGTTGGAACTCCGACGTGGTCACAGCTCGGTTCTGATGGAACGCATAATGAGGTGGCAGACAGCCCGATCAGAGGATACAGGAATATCATGTACTCTCTGCATTTCTATGCAAATGAGTGGAGTCACAATCAGTATCTTCCGGCAAAGCTGACGTATGCAAGGAAGAAAGGACTGGCTGTGATGGTTACAGAATTTGGTATGTCAGCTGCAAGTGGAGGTGGCGGAATAAGTTATTCATCCACCAAGACGTGGCTGGACAGGCTGGACAAACTTGGTGTCAGCTATTTCTGTTGGAGTCTGTCAAACAAGAATGAATCCTGTTCGCTTCTCAAATCGTCAACTAGAAAAACAAGCGGCTGGACGACGAATGATCTCTCGTCAGCGGGAAGATATATCAGGGCGAGATACAGGATCAGAAAAAAGGCTCTTGGAAGCAGGGCGTGATGTGAACTGGAATATCCGATATATGATATAGGATCTGCAATTGCAATAATTTTGAAAAAATAATCCCCATTGCACTATGGCAATGGGGATTATTCTGTAATATGTGATATAGGTTAATTAAGCTACTACTGTTACGTTAGTTGCTCTCTCCTTAGAAGCGTCCTTAGGATCAGCCTCTACATCAAATGTAACCTTCTGTCCCTCGTTAAGAGTCTTATATCCATCAGCAACGATTGCTGAAAAATGAACAAATACGTCCTTTCCTGTCTCATCATCTGAGATGAATCCATAACCCTTTTCTCCGTTGAACCACTTAACTGTACCGTTCTTCATTACGAGTACCTCCTAAAATATTGAAAATTTGTACCCAATGAAAACAACTACAATATACCTTATAGAGAATACTCCAAAGAAAAGCTTACCTTATATAGCAATCGAACCGTTAATCTTGAATACGCTATTATCATATTATGTCATGTTCCATTTGTCAATAAATGATGTTATGAAAAATTATTATATATTTGTTCGGATTTGGGCAATTTAAAACATAATTCTGAAATAAAATAAGGTAAGCTGCCATAAAAATGCTGATATATGTTTTGACCGACTTTCATATTATTGAAATACAGGTATATAGAAAAAATTTTTTAAATGGATCTGGAGTTCAATGTATATGGGAGGGAGAAAAATCTGAAAGTAAAATATATTTTTCTCGGGATTTTTGGGGCGTTCATGTTGACATATATAATTTCATATATGTATAACAGAACTGCTTCAGGGCAAATAACGGTTGCTGGTGAAAAAGAAAAAAGCGTATGTATTTATCAGGATGGCGCATATGAGATTGTGGACGTTGAGGAATATGTGCAGCAGGTGCTGACCGGGATGGCAGATGACAATTGGAATATGGAGATGCTGAGGACTGTCTCGGTCATCATCAGAACTGGAATATACTATCAGATGGATAAAAACTCAAAGAATGACTCAAAGAATGGAGGAAATACAAATCTGATAAATGAAGCTGATCTCAGAGAGATAAGATACACTGAAGATGAGTTAAGAGAGATGTGGGGAAATGACTATAAGAAGATTATAAATATGACTGCGGAGGCTGTCTCTGATACAAGGGGCGTGATTATACGATATGATGGGAATGTGATCCTGCCTGTGTATCACTTGGTGAGTATAGGGCATACGATAAGTGCCGATGAGCTGTTTGGAAGAGATGTGCCGTATCTCAGACAGGTGGCAAGTGATGCTGACAGAATGGCTGACGATCTCTCCTGCACAAAGATATACAGTGGGGACAGGCTGAGAAAGACATTTCAGAAATGGATAGGCGATGAGACGGATGCTGAGGTGAAAGTTACAAGGGCTACAGCTTCAGGTTATGCTCATGAGATAAGTGTGTTTGGAAATGCTGTAGATGCGGAGCTGTTTAAGGATCAGCTGGGACTTGCCTCCACAAATATACATATAGATTGTCAGGAAAATGAATACAGGATTATAACTGTTGGTGTTGGTGATTCTCTTGGACTGTCTCTGTATGGTGCGGGCATACTTGCTGCAAATGGGGAGAGCTATGAAGAGATATTGCGGTATTATTATACTGGAGTGACGGTGGGCAGATAAAAAAATAAGTATTTAATGGCCGAAAATTACACCGCATTGTATATTTTGTTTTGCAAAGGGACATGATACAGATGAGGTGATGAATATGAAGAAATTTTTTGGCGGCGTGAAAAAGAACATTTTTTACATCTCACTGATCACAGGTATGGCTGTGCTTGTGACGGTGCTTGGTCTTTATAACGCAAAAACAAATTCAAAGGAAAAACATATTGTGATCGGCCAGGATACACCATATGGAGATACATCTGAAAGCAGTCAGGGAACCAAGGAAACACTCAGCGGAAATGGCCGGAACGGTGAAGGATCCATGGATAAGAATGTGGCGGGAGATACGGTGGATGATGCTCAGGATACAGAATCTGACGAGACAGATGCTGTCGGTATAGAGGACGGTGACCAGGATACGGCTGCTGCAGGTGAGACGGCAACTGGTGGAGCTGCAAAGGAGACGGGAGTTGATGGCAAAGAAGAGCTGCATTATGATCCTGAGAACAGCATATCATGGCCGATTGTTGGCAATGTGCTCATACCTTATAGCATGGACTCAACTGTGTATTTTGAGACATTAAATGAGTACAAGTGCAATCCTGCCATAATCATGGAGGCAAAACCGGGAGACGAAGTTAAGGCGGTATACGAGTGTGAGGTTAAGGAGGTTTCCAGCAGCCCGGAAATTGGCAACTATGTGAAACTTGATCTTGGAGATGGCTATACAGTTACACTTGGTCAGCTTCAGGATGTAAGTGTTGCTCTTGGAAGCCGTCTGGAGATGGGAGATGTGATCGGAACAGTAGGTGAGCCGAGCCGGTTTTACAGCGATGAGGGCACTAACCTTTACTTTTCGATAGATAAGAATGGTCAACCTGTGGATCCTACGCTTCTTATACAGTAGAGAAAAATGGGATGGTTATTTTGCAGCATATATTTAGAAAAAGTAAAGCATGATTACAGAACCGTGATGGAATGAAAAAAACACCATATCGATTGGTTGAACCAATCGATATGGTGTTTTGTATGTTCTATGTGATCTGGTCTATATTAACCCATTACAACCTCTACAGTGTGAGTCTTGCCATCGCCAAATGCTGGAAGAACATTGCCATCGATGGCATTGCCATCAACTACTACGCTCTTAACGCCCTTGTTGATGTGATCTGGGTTAGAAACCTTGATGTCGTATGTAGCACCACGGAACTGACGAGTAGCTGTCATTCCATCCCATGCAGCAGGTATAGATGGATCGATCTTCAGACCATCGAAGTCTGCTGAGATACCAAGGATGTACTGTGATATAGCTACCATGTTCCATGCAGCTGTACCTGTCAGCCATGAGTTCTTGCCCTGACCGAAGTGGTTGCCTGGCTTGCCGATATCAGATCCGGCATCCTTACCACCGATCATCTGGCCGTATACATATGGCTCAGTCTTGTGTATATCTGATGTCTCCTCAGTGAAAGCAGGAGCTATCTCTGAGTAGTACTTAAATGCCTGATCGCCGGCACCTGCGTAAGCGGCAGCACAGATGATCCATGCATTGTTATGTGTGAAGATTCCGGCATTCTCCTTGTATCCACCTGGGTATGTAGAAATCTCACCATACTGGATGTAATACTTTGTGAATGCTGGGTTGTTGAGTACAAGTCCGTACTGTGTGTTGAGTCTCTCATCGATTGCAGCAAGAGTCTTCTTGTCGCAGCCCTGATCCTTACCAATATCTGACATGATAGCGAATCCCTGTGGCTCGATGAAGATCTGGCCTTCTTCGCACTCCTTAGATCCCATCTTCTCACCATTTGCATCGTAAGCTCTGAGGAACCAGTCGCCGTCCCATGCTGACTCCATGATGTTGGCCTTCATCTTGTCGATCTCAGCCTGGGCAGCATCAGCCTCAGCGTCCATTCCAAGGTGCTTGAGGATAGCAACGTAGTTAGGGCCTGCATATGTGAAGAGTGTAGCAACCATAACTGACTCAGCAACCTTTGAGTATCCGCCTTCAGCAGCGAACTTAGGGTTGGTGTATGTCTGGAAGCTCTCACCTGGTGTGTCTGAGAAGCATGAAAGGTTGATACAATCGTTCCAGTCAGCTCTCATTGCAAGTGGAAGACCGTGTGGTCCAAGGTTGTTCACTATCTTGTAGAATGAAACCTTGAGGTGGTCAAGCATAGGCTTTGCGATTGACATATCGTTGTCATATGGAACCATCTCGTCAAGGATGCCCCAGTCACCTGTCTCCTTGATGTAAGCTGATACTGAAAGGATCAGCCATAATGGATCATCTGAGAAGTCTCCACCGATATCTGCGTTACCCTTCTTGGTAAGTGGCTGGTACTGATGGTAGCATCCACCGTCTGGGAACTGTGTTGAAGCTATATCGATGATTCTCTCTCTTGCACGGTCAGGGATCTGATGAACAAATCCGAGTACATCCTGGTTGGAATCACGGAATCCCATACCACGGCCGATACCTGACTCGAAGTATGAAGCTGAACGTGAAAGATTGAATGTAACCATACACTGATACTGGTTCCAGATATTTACCATACGGTTTACCTTGTCATCAGGAGTGTTGACGTTGAGAATGCCTAAGAGTCTGTTCCAGTGCTCCTTGAGCTCTGCAAGACCTGCAGCAACCTTCTCAGGGGTGTTGTACTTCTCGATCATCTCGAGAGCCTTTACCTTGTTGATTGTCTTGCCGTCAGCCTCGAACTTCTGGTCAACAGGCATCTCAACATATCCAAGTATAAATACAAGAGTTTTTGTCTCGCCTGGAGCAAGAGTGATCTTCTTGTAGTGTGATGCGATAGGTGACCATCCATCGGCAAATGAATCATTAGCCTTGCCAGCCTCAACAGCCTGTGGGTTGTGGAAACCGTTGTAAAGTCCGATGAATGAATCTCTGTCTGTGTCGTAACCATCGATCTCGTCATTCACTGTGTAGAATGCGAAATGGTCACGTCTGTCTCTGTACTCTGTCTTGTGGTAGATAGTTGATCCGACAACCTCTACACGTCCAGTACTGAAGTTTCTCTGGAAGTTGGTGCAGTCATCCTGTGCATCCCAGAGACACCACTCCTCAAATGAGAAGAATGAGAAAGTCTTCTCCTCTGAGCCTTCATTTGTAAGAACAACCTGCTGAACCTCTCCGGCATAGTTCTGAGGGACAAAGAAAGTAACCTCAGCCTTAAGATCGTTCTTCTTACCTGTAATGATTGTATATCCCATACCGTGACGGCACTGATACTCATCCAGTTCTGTCTTGACCGGTGACCAGCCCGGATTCCATATTGTACCATTGTCGTTGATATAGAAATAACGTCCACCCATATCTATAGGCACGTTGTTATAACGATATCTTGTGATTCTACGGAGACGTGCGTCCTTGTAGAAGCTGTAACCTCCCGCAGTGTTTGAGATCAGTGAAAAGAAATCCTGTGTTCCAAGGTAGTTGATCCAAGGATAAGGAGTTCTAGGAGATGTGATGACATACTCCTTGTTGGCATCATCAAAATAACCAAATTTCATGTAGCATATACCTTCCTTCCAATTGTATTGTGTTCGCTTTCAGATAGCTCTCATAAGCCCCCTCTGAAGTCTTCTGTATCGGCTTGTGCTATATTCTCCCTTAAAAGTCAGCCATACAGTATGATTATATAATAAAAGACATTAAAAGACAACAAAGTTATAGTGGAAATTGCACAATTTAATCAGCGTATATGGCTTCCTTAAGCGGCACAATCACTGTTACTGAATAGATGCCGTCTGCGTAGTCTATGATGCAGAATCCACCGCATTCTTCTGCGGATCTTTTTACGTTTTTGAGTCCGTAACCGTGGATGAAGTCAAAATTATCGAAGGTGTCAGGCAGTTTTTCATCTGGCGCTGCATGGTAGGTGTTGGTGATATGTATGACAAATGAAGAATCAACTGTCTGTATGTCAAGATTAATCTTACCTCCGGTCTGTCCTGTACAGGCATTCATGGCATTGTCAAGCAGATTGCCGAGAATTATTGTCATATGATAATCGTCACATGGAATAAGATCTTTCTCGACCTTGAGTCTCGTGTTTATGCGAATTCCATTGCTGCCAGCCTGTAGAATAACGTTGCTGACAAATGAGTCTATGACGAGATTGCCTGTATTTATAGAGCAATACCGTGACTCCAGATCCGTCATGGTCTCCCGGGTATATGGTATTATGCGGTCATAGTGCTCTTCGTTTACGCATTGCTCAATATAGAACAGATGCTTCTTGGTATCGTGCATGAAGCCTCGAATATTCTTATATGCATCGCTGAGCTGCTGATATTTGTTTTTCTGGAACTGCATCTGCTGCTGCAATAATCTGGATTCCTGCGTCAAAGCTTCTGCAGTCAGCACGTTCTGAAGAAGTATATAGTTTGAGATATTCATCGCCAGAAGAAAGACTACAAGTGTAAGGTATGCCGCCGGCTCGATGAAGTTCATCTTGAAGAAAGATGGCAGAAATGTAAGGACGCACGACATTGCTGGGACGACCAGCAGGAGCAGCGTATATGTCTTTGATCTGATGCCATTTTTTAATTTAAGGAATAGATCCAATATCATTGTGAAAAGCACTATGATCAGATTGGATACAAGTGATATTGCAATAAATGCCGTGTATGGCAGAGTGTCCAGACCGGCAGAGAGCCCGGTGAAGTGGACTATGATAAAATAGGCCAGGTTCTCGCTTAGATTGATGAGGGCTATATAACTGAATACCACAAGTATTCTGTATGTTATGGTAGAACAGAAAAACATGGATATGGCGGCACTCAATATGACTGTGAGCGCAGATCTCAATATGGAAGCGCATAAAGAAGATTTTCCTGTAACATGAGATGCAACTAACCAGTATATGAGATCTGACAAAAGAAAGGATACGACCACAGCATATTTGGGTATGGATTCACGTTTTTTCTCGAACATTGTCTGATAGAAGATATATAATATGAAGTTGTCGAATACCATACTGAGTGGTTCTATATATTTTATCATATACCTATTCCTTTCAATTGAGACTCCTTATAATTCTGTTTGCAAAAAGACGCTGGAACTGGGAGAATTTTCTTCTGCTCACAGGGATCTTGTAGCCATTGCTCATATTCAGCTGAGATTTTGTGAAAGAGACAACGTGTCTGATGTTCACAAGATAACCTCTATGGGGAGAGAAAAAACCACATGACGCAAGTTCGTCTTCCCAGGTCTGCATGACGCCTTTGCCTGTAAATGAATAATTGGTCAGGACGTATTCAAGTATAGAATTGTCACTGTTGGAGGTTTTTATATAAAGTATATCGTTTATGATGGTGACTCTTCCGGTTCCCTGGTCGTCCAGTATGACTCTAGACGTGTGCGATTTCGTATATTTGTGCATGATCGATGCAAACAGCTTGGAGATGACGGGGGTGTTCACTGGTTTTGTAATGAACTGAAATGGCTGAACTTCAAAACTGTCGCGCATATATTCAGGGTATGATGTGACAAATATGATGAATACATCATCATTGCCGTCGTTTCTCAGATGTCTGGCGGTGGTTATTCCTGATTGTGCAGGCATCTCTATGTCCAGAAATATGATGTTGAACGGGCTTCTGTGGTGAGCCTGTACCAGGGCTGAACCTGAATCAAAATGTTCTATATCGAAGTGTATATCATATTTTTTGCCGTATTTCGTAATCTGATTTGAAAGTGTCATGATGTCTTCCGGCGAATCATCGCACAAAGCTACTCTGAAATGCATTTTTCTCTCCTGTTCTTTGCAAAACCAATATATAATCCCAATGCACTTTCCGCCATACACAAAGTGATTGCTCCATAAAATATAGTCTGTTTGGAAAGTACAAATATTAAATATAACACACTCATGATAGCACAAGTTTTAATGCAAAGGCGGAGAAGTTTAGATTTTTGTTCTGCATCCAGTCTTTTGTTCGGCGTGTCTACGGGCGCTATTGGAAGGATAAGTCCCCATAAGAGAATATATATGACAGCCCAATATGGATGTATATATGGCTCAAGTACTGGAGTGATGAGTATAGTTAGTATATATGAGCCGTATGACAGGATATTGCACATCCATGGTGTACTTGCGTGAAAACCACCGGCAAAATGGCGCATAGGTATGGTCACTGCAAGGAAGCAGAGGGTTATGGCAAAACGCCCTGACACAACCCCTATGATGAGGACAACGGCGTCGAATATTAATTGTTCAATAATATAATCAAAGAGGTATGCGTATATATGTTTCTGACCAGATTCAATCTGGCTGTCTTCCGACAATGTACCTGCGATAAAAGACCCGATATGTTTCATGTTGTATGTCCTCCCTTTGGTTTGAATGTATATGCTGAGCATAAAAGTGACATCTTGTGTCCTGTATGCGGATAGCAAGACTATCACGCTGCTTGCTGTGGTGAAACGGCAGATTATATATTTTAAGTATAACGCATGGACGTCGGAAGGTGTAAATTCTGACGGCGAACGGTCGAAAATGGGGGGTGAATGGTCATGGGATACCACTCACCCCCCATTTTCGACCGTTCACCCTAAAAAAGGACAATCTTAAATATATTTATGATAGAATACAAAAAGATAGCCGGTTATTAATAGAACAGTAGATATTTTATTTTTAAGTGGGAGGAAACAGTATGAAGAGTACAATAATGAAGTTTATATGTAAGTATGGCGCAAGACTGTGTGCAGTGGCACTGGCAGTTGCTCCACTTGCGTCAGAGGCATGCAAGATGAAGTATTACCAGCCGGAGGAGCCTGAAGGACTCAGAGACTTTGCGATGAAGAGATAAGCAGGCACAGGTTTTATATGCGGCAGTAGCATCCGATTGCAGCGTACGGGTAAGATGAGATGGTACTGGTCTGATAATTTGTAAAGTGACATATGGCAGACGAGGACTTCTGCCGTCAATATCGCGTTTTTTGAGGGGAGAATGAGATATATTGGGCAGCGATACCGCTGGTAAATGGGTGTCGCTGTTTTTTCTTTATACAAGGTTTTTTATATGTTATACTATGTAAATATATGATTAGACATAGTATAAGAGAGGAATCGGTATGAAGAAAGAAGATAAATACACCTATGTTGGTGGAGAAGGTGCGGAACAGTTGAATCTTGATGATCGAGATATTCAGATTATTGAAGAGGCGGGAAAAGAGAAAAAGAAGAAGATCATAATAGCAGTTTCAGCTGCCGTGCTTGCGTTGATTGTAGTTGCTGTATACCTGGCTGTGACGATAGCCGGGGCAGGTGCTTCCAGAAGCAGAAAATTGGTTGAGACATATATGGCGGGACTGGCAGATGCAGATATTGATAAGGTTAAGAGTGTGATGGATCCGGATACTCTTGCTAACCAGGCTACAGACAGCCTCATCCAGATATTTCAGACATATAAGGAAAGTGATGAATTTACTTATACTGTAGATTATTCCATGGGAGATGGATATAAAGCTGACAGCAGCAATCTGGAAGCTGTGAGCAATACATTATACAGCAAATCTGCAAAGAGTGCAGGTGTTGTCAAAGGGTATGTTATTCCTGTAAGCATGACTATGAATTTGTCTTATAAAGGGACTACAACTCCTAATTCGGTTAATTTGAATATCATCTGTTATGAGAAGGATGGCGAGTGGTATCTTGGCGGAACAATAGAGGGCGAGACAGATGGGGGGCAGTCCGAATAAGTTCTGAAAAACCGCAATGGCAACATAGAAATACTAACAAATAGGTTAAAAGCTCCGGTGATCACGTAATGTGTGCCTGTATATTCTGGCACATGTTATGTGTTCACCGGAGCTTTTGTTCTGATTCTGCCTTTTACAGTATTGCTTATGTCTATTTCTTGCGCATACCTGAGATGAGGATTATGGCAAATGAAATAAGTATTGTTGCAAGAACTGTTATGAGAATAACCAATTGAAGATTGCGTACCTTGTTCTTTGTCTTGTCCACAGATGAGTAGTTGTCTATATGCCTGCTGCTCTTTTCTGTGGTGACTTCAGTGGTGTTCTCGGAAGTTGAATGGGCTCTTGTTGTTATCTCTGCAAGGGTTGTAGGTTCCGATGTTGTCGGTGCATATACATACCTTGTTGTGGTCTGAGTAGTCGCTTCTGTAGTTGTCTGCGTTGTGGCCTGTGTTGTGGTCTGCTGTGTTGTGACCATAGGTGCAGTTGTTGTTGAGTCTGCTTTGTCTACATAGAAGTCAGTTACGGCATCTCCTGTTGTAGATCTTATAATAAGGGAATGGTTTCCGATAGATAAGGTCTCGAGAAATGATGCTTTGATTTCTATGATGATGCTGCCTTCTTTTTTGGTGTAGTACGAAGAATCAAGTTCTTTGCCATCTACCAGAACGCATATAAAATCTTCATAATTGGCATTTGATCTGAATTTTACGGTGTCTTTGCTGGATTTCTTCCATCTGGATCCCTTGCCTCCTATGATGTCAGGAGATGACTTGCTGATCACTGTGTCGTCCTTGCTGATCTCTGTGGAGCATGCCTGGTCCTTGAAGTATTTACCGCAGGATGGACAGTACCAATATTCTATGTTGCCATCGCTTGATGCCGTAGCTTCCACGCGGTTAAATTTCTGAAGGCCGCTGTGATTGTTTGGGTTTAATGAACCGTATTCCGCACCGCATATAATACATTCTGCCTTCTTGCTGCAAGTAGCCTTTCCGCCGTAGCAGTCTTGGATGACTGTGTATCCGCATCCCGTATTCAAGCACTTCCTTGAGTGGGTGCTGCCGTTTCCATCGGTTTTCCATTTGCTGAGGTTGTGATTGTCCTTGGCAGCTTTGACTATAGCGTCACAATATTTGCAGTGAAGTGCGGTGGTACAGTTGCCGTCGTCGGCCTCCGGGGTATGCTTTTTATTTACCGTTACAGATATACTTGTGCTGTTGCCTGCCTTGTCAGTTGCCACGATGGTACGGGCGGTTCCTGTTGCAGCAAGTTTCAGTGAACCGTTTGCATCTGGTTTCTTGTCTGTGCCGTCTATTGTCACTTTTGATAAGTTTTCGTCGGTTACAGTCATGGTGGCAGTCTTGCAGTACACGCCGCCGTCATCTATGCCGCTGATCACAGGGGCTTCGCTGTCAATCACGATACCTGGAGTGGAAGCAAAGGTAGTCTTGTCGCCAAGAGTGAATCTTACATAGACTATGTATGAACCGTCACCGTCAAGGTCGAATGCTCCTGCGTACGCATTCATATCTGCACTTTTGAGTGCGTCCTCGGACATGGCTTGATCTGTCACAAGATATTCTATGGATGCATCAGGGTCAGAACATGATATATTTACTGTCTGATTCTTCTTGTAATATGTGTCAAATGATACATTCCCCTGAAGACCGTTCCAGCTCTTTTTGCCGATGCAGATCTTGCCGGAAGGTCCATTTTGCGAAGCCCATGAAGCATAGAATGTAATGTTTCTCTTGTCGGCGGAGCCATCTATATCGTCGTACTGTAATCCGTTATCTTCGGCCTTTGTAAATGTACTTGTGTAGATGAGGTTCACAGGGGTTCCGGATCCGTCAGCGGATGTGCACCAGCCTTTGAAATCGTACCCTTCACGAACTGGTACATAGGCGTTAAGTGCCACTGCATAACCGTTTCCGGCCACTGCAAAATCATAGGTGCCAGCGTCTTGGTCGTTCAGTTTTCCTCCGTTTGCATTCAGGGTGAATGTGAGTCCGGAACCTGAATAATCATCCTTGGTGTATGTGGCAAGCAGTTTTATTCTGTTTGAGCCTGAAGTGAAATCGGAAGCACTTATGGAAGTCACTTCCTTTTTGCCGTTGTACCAGCCGGTAAATGTAAATCCGTCTTGTACAGGAGTGTAACTGCTTAGATCCACTGTATCGAAACTGTCTTTCGGTGCACTTATCTCGGTGACAGATTCTCCGTCTATCTGTCCTCCTGCACTGTCAAGCTCCAGATAGTATGTATCCGGGTCATCTTCTGCAAATGCTGTTATACAGGAAATGCATAGAATGACGGATATGGACAGAATAATGTGTAGTATTTTTTTCATGGAATCCCTCCTTTATGTTTTTAGGCAGAATATAAATAATTACATTAATTTTATTATATGCCCTCTTTAAAAACAATCGTATGTAGTAAAAATTAATAAGATGAAAGAACGGCTTTCAAAGTAACATGTATGAAAAAACCATGTACTTTTGAAAGCCGTTCTATGAATAACTGACAGGGCTGTTATATTGTTATTGCTAGTATTTGTTATGCCAATGTAAAGATGCGCTCTTTCACGGTTTTTGACTCACCTGGTGCAAGCTCGGTGTAGCCGGTTACTGAAGGGTCACCGGAAAGATTTGGTGCATCTATGTTCCAGCTCATTGGCTCTGGACAGAAATATCCTTTGTCGCCGTGGTCATTCCACATGATCCAGAATTTCATTGTTTGATCGACTTCGTAGCATATCCTCTTGCCTGTAGCGGAGTCTGTGACGATCACTCCGTAGAATGGTTCGCCGTCCAGTGTGTTCATCTGGGCTGTGTACAGGTCATTGTCGATGTCCTTGAGAACAGGAACCATGGTGCCGTCTTTGTACTGCAGATCGTAATCTGTAATAGGAAGATTCTTCTCTGTAGGGATTGCGTGCTCGTCCAGCTCCCATTTGTCGCCTATAGGTACGCAGAGACGGACGTCCTCACCCTTGCCGTTGCTGGTGAAAGGTCCCTTAAATGCTATGTGGTTGCATACTCCATATGGCATCTGCTTATCTGAAAGATTTGTCAGTGTAAATTCATAGTTAAGTCCCTCAGGTGTGAGAATGAATGTGTAATCAGCCCTGAAGCTTACCGGGTAGGTCTGGAAAAAGGAGTCGTTCTCGTCATATGTATATGAAGTCTTTCCGATTGCTCTGTCGCCATCAACAGTTATCTCTTCTATATTATGATTTCTCAGATGAAGAAATCCGTGAAGATGGTTGCCAAGTGGATCGTTGCATGGAAAATGGTACATGGCATCTGAAGTCTTCAGGTTGCCGTGTGACAGCCTGTTAGGGAGATATAGAGTTGGCATTCCATATATCTCGGCTGATGCTTTGAGCTGGTCAGGTGTCATGGAAGGATCGTTTCTGAGAACATCGATATCCAGAGCTGTGTTCTCAAGCTTCATGACATTGCTTCCGTTAAATGGAGCTATGACAGCGTGGTAGTCACCGGATCTGAGGTCGATGCATGCTTCGCCTTTGTAATCAATTTTCTGTGCAGTTGTGTTCATATATTCTCTCCTCTTATAATTACATTATATTTTTACCTTTTTTCATAGTAACACTTCACAAATAATGTGTCTACTTAAAATAGGCGCAATATCGTCAGAGTGTATGAGATTTATTTGAAAAAACACTGTGTTCTTGATTATTTTTTCACTAATTGTTATACTGTCACATGAAATTTACAATTTGAGTATTTTAATGTTGGTTATTTCGGAGGTCACAGTGACTAAGGATATCAATAACAGATATAGAAAAAAGATAATCAGACAGAGACATCACAGGCGTATGCAGTTGTTTGAGGGGACGGTCGGAGCTATAGTTGCCGTCATTTTTGTGTGTGCGCTTGGACAGGGCAATCTCAGAAAGAATGTAAACGGCCAGGAGATAGACAGACCAGAAGGAGCAACCTCTGTTCAGATAAGTGAGATAGTGACGAATGAGGTGTCATCAGATACAGATGCGGTCATGAGGGCTTCGATGCAGTCCGATACAGATGCGGATGCTTCAAAACATGTGGTAGATGACAGCTATTTTTCATCATCACTGCTTGTAGGAGATTCCCGTGCGGAGACTCTGGGGCTTTACAGTGATATGCCATCCTGGAATGTATGTGCATCCAAGAATCTGAATGTGGAAAGCGTATCTACACTTAAGATGGTGAATTGTGGATCTGGACAGAAGTGTACAGTTTTGGAGATGCTTCAGGATCACATGTTCAGCACGATATATATATCGTTTGGCATAGAGGAGCTCAATTGGTATAATGCGAGATATATCAATGCATACAGAACGCTGCTGGACAATATCACAAAGATTCAACCAAACGCAAAGGTGTATGTGATGTCAACGATTCCGGTGTCAGCGGAGCTTTCTGCCAGAGATGGAGTGTATAACAATCCGGGTATAGATGGACTTAATCTGCTGGTGCGTGAATTGTGCGATGCATATGGCAATGTTACATATCTGGATGTGGCTGACGCTGTGTCAGAAAACGGTGTACTTCCAGATGGTGTTAGTACAGATGGAATCCATTACAATAAAGAATTCAGTCAGAAGATAATGGATTATATCAGGGCAAATGTTGACCTTTAAAAGTGGTGGGGAACTGCGCAGTTATGAGAAAAATATTTGTAGTGATGCTGGCATTGCTTCTTTTGGGATGCATCGCCGGATGTGGGCAGAAGAGTGATGATCATAAAGATGAGCCTGATGTGCATACGCTGGCGGATAAGCTGATGTCCGGATTGACATTTGAGGATTCTGTATCCGAAGTGCTGCCCGATGTGGCTTTGAAATATTATGGTATAGACAGCGCAGGGATAGTTGACTGCGATGTCCATATTTCTACAGGAGCTACCTCGGAGGAGGTGGCAGTATTTGAGGCTCAGACAGTGATAGATGCACAGAGTATTCTGGATGTTATGAAGACAAGGCAGGATACGCAGATAAAGACATATTTTGAGTATAATTCAAATGAGGTCTCCAGACTTGACGATGCGGTTGTAGAGGCTCATGGCAGATTTGTGGTGTATGTGGTGTCAAACGACAGTGCAAAGGCTGAAGAGATAATAAGAGGGTATCTGGAATGATAAGTTCCGGGTACCCTTTAGTGTCATAATTGATCTTATTACATAATATAGTAATAAATCCGCTGTCAATCAGGAAAGATAAATATCAGGGTGGAAGCTGGTTGTATTTTTCGGTTTTGCCATGTATTATGTACAATGTATACAATATACAAAATACAGATAATTGACAGCTTGTTATATCAGGGGCGGACAGAGGGATATTTTGTATGTCTGCCTCTGAAAAGAGAAAGAGTTAATAAGAACATATTGAAAGACGAGGTAAGTATATGTCAAAGCAGAATTGGAAACCGGGAAATATGTTGTACCCTGTGCCGGCAGTTATGGTAAGCTGCAAGAGACCGGGGGAGAAGGCAAATATAATTACTATTGCATGGGCTGGGACTATATGCAGTGATCCTGCCATGGTATCGATATCTGTCAGACCGGAGAGATATTCGTATGACATCATAAAGGAAACCGGAGAGTTCACTATAAATCTTGTGACAGAGAAGCTTGCGTTTGCAACAGATTACTGTGGAGTAAAGTCGGGACGTGATGTTGACAAGTTCAGTGAGATGAAGCTGCATACATGCCCAGGTGTGAATGTGGCCTGTCCTGGAATCGAGGAGAGCCCGGTGAACATAGAGTGCAGGGTGAAAGAGGTACTGCCACTTGGGTCACATAATATGTTTATTGCGGAGGTTGTAGGAGTTCAGATAAGTGACGAGTATATGGATAAGACTGGCAAGTTTAACCTGAACAGCACGGGGCTTGTGGCGTATTCCCACGGTGAGTATTTTGGACTTGGAGATAAGATCGGCAAATTTGGATATTCAGTGAGAAAGAAGTAGTTATAGCGTATACAGATAGGAGAAGTATGGAAATTACATTAAGAGCTTATGGGAAAGTTAATCTGGGCCTGGATGTGCTGAGAAAGCTGGAGAATGGTTATCATGAGGTGAAGATGATCATGCAGACGGTGGATCTGTATGACCTGCTGACGTTTGAGAAGGTGGATGGGGCTGGAGTGGATATACATAGCAGCCGGCCTGATCTTCCGGTTGGTGAAGACAACATAATATATAAGGCGTGCAAGCTTATGATGAGTAAGTATGAGATCAAGGGCGGCGTGAAAGTGACTTTGGAGAAGAACATACCGGTTGCAGCCGGCATGGCAGGTGGAAGCACTGATGCTGCTGCAGCGCTGATTGCGATGAACAGTCTGTATGATCTGGGACTTACTCAGACAAAATTGATGGAGCTCGGCGTTGAGATAGGGGCTGATGTTCCGTATTGCGTGATGCAGGGGACGGCATTGTCAGAGGGAATTGGTGAGAAGCTCACAGCCCTTGCACCTATGCCTGAGTGTACCATGGTCATAGCAAAGCCGCCGGTAGGAGTATCTACGAAATGGGTATATCAGAATCTGAAGGTTTCACAGCTCTCCAGCCACCCTGACATTGATGGAATGGCAGAGGCGCTTGAGAACGGAGACCTGGGAGGAATCACAGATCGTATGGCAAACGTGCTTGAGACTGTTACGATACCCGCACACATGGAAATTGGCCAGATCAAGGATATGATGCTTGAGAATGGTGCCATGAATGCACTGATGAGCGGAAGCGGTCCTACTGTATTTGGAATATATGATGATGCTGATGCTGCTGAGAAGACAGCAGAAAAACTTAAGGAAAGCGGGCTGGCAGAGCAGGTGTATGTGACTTTGCCATATAATGGGAAGAGGTAGCGCGATGGATCTGAAATTGAATATAGATGAGTATCTGCCTCTGAGAGAAGTGGTTTTTAATACGCTCAGGAGCGCTATCGTGCATGGGGAATTTGAGCCTGGAGAAAGGCTTATGGAGGTGACTCTGGCAAAGAGGCTTGGCGTGAGCAGAACCCCTGTCAGAGAGGCAATCCGTATGTTGGAACTGGAAGGCCTTGTTGTCATGATGCCAAGGCGCGGGGCTGAGGTTGCCCGTATAACAGAGAAAGATCTGAAGGATGCTCTTGAGATACGAATGGCTCTGGAGGAACTTGCGGCAGGTCTTGCCTGTAAGAGGATAGACGACGATGGAAGAAAGAGGCTTCGGGATGCCTGTGAGAGATTCCGGAAGGCGGTTATCAAAAAGAATCTGAATGAGATAGTGGATGCTGATGTTGCATTTCACAATGTGATATATGAGGTTACGGATAACAAAAGACTTGTGAATATGTTCCAGAATCTTCGGGAACAGGTGTACAGATACAGAGTGGAATATCTGAAGGATGCCAGCTATCATATAAAGCTGGCAGAGGAGCATGAAGCTCTGACAGATGCGATCCTGCGTGGGGATGCTGATCTGGCAGAGGAAGTCACCAGAAAACATATATATGATCAGGAAAAAATCGTGATCGCAAATGCTGTAAAGAGCAGTGATGCATAACTTGTATCACTGCTTTTTTGTATGCTGCAACATTGCGTGAAAGAGATGCACTGAATTGATTATTGTTAATACGCATCTCTGATTTGAATGAATATTATGACCTGTGATGGAAAAAATAGAAGTATAAGATGCGCAATGTGTGTAAATATAAATCAAAGGTGATAAGGTGGAGATAAGCAAAAATCTGGATGAAAACATCACAGTAATTAAATCAAAATTTGATAAATGGGGCGATATAGTGGAGAAAAAGTTTGTCCTTAGTCGTCCCGGATGGAGTTTTGAAGAAGCTATATATGTTGTATATATTGATGGACTTTGTGATCATGAATTAATAGAAAATACAATAATAAAGCCCGTTACATGGGAGTGGAGAGACGCAGATGCCGAAGAGCTGTGGGATAGGATCACATCCTATGAGGGGCAGACTGCAGATTATACTACTGAAAATGATTTAAATAAGGTGATAAAATCTGTGCTAAAGGGCGATACGGCAATATTTGTATCCGGGAGTGATGCGGCATTGGTTGTATCGTCAAAACGTTTTCCTGTGAGAGGAATTGAGGAGAGTTCATCTGAGGGTGGAATGCGGGGACCGCGGGACAGTTTCAATGAAAATTTCAGAACATCTACGGCTCTTATAAGGAGAAGGATAAAAGATACGGAATTAAAGCTTGAACAGAATACTATAGGAAGAAGATCAAGAACAGAATACGGGATAATGTATATAAAGGATATAGCAAGACCGGAACTGATCCAGAAGGTGAGAGAGACCTTAGACACATATGATATAGATGCTGTGTTTGACAGTGGAATGGCTGAGCATCTCATGGAGAAAAAATGGCAGGAGATATTCCCGACATATCAGTCGACAACCAGACCGGATAAAGCGGCGGCAGCTCTCGTTGACGGCAGGGTTGTTGTTGTGTTCGACAATTCTCCCGAGGTGGTGATTGCGCCAGCCACGATAAACACTTTTTTTCAGACGGCTGATGACTATTACAACAGATGGCCAGTTGCCACGTTTGCCAGAATTATACGTTACCTGGCGGCGTTTATTGCAGTGGGGCTGCCGGGACTTTATATAGCTATAACCTGTTATCACAGGGAAATCATACCGGATAAACTGCTCTATGCCATAGCAGATGCCAGGAGTCAGTTGTCTTTTCCGGTGGTTGTTGAGGTATTGATAATGGAACTACTCTTCGAGCTTCTGCGGGAGGCGGGAATAAGGCTTCCAAGTCAGCTTGGCAACACAATTGGAGTTGTAGGAGGACTTATAGTAGGACAGTCTGCTGTGGAAGCGGGAATTGTCAGTACCATGGTTGTGATAGTTGTGGCTCTCACAGCCATAGCTTCATTTGCAATTCCGAATGAAGCTTTTGCATCTGTGTTCAGGCTGCTGAAATTTGTAACGATTATTTCAAGTGCCATATACGGGATACTCGGTTTTATACTGGCAATGCTTATGCTTGTGTTTCACCTTGCATCTCTTGAGAGTTTTGGAGTGCCATATATGTCTCCGGTTGTTACCTGTGGATACACTGGTGACAGTGCAAGAGATTTCATTGTGAAATCACCTATCAGGAAACTTGTAGACAGGCCTGGGTGGAGTCGGCTTTCACAACGCCGCAGGTTGACCAGAAAGAGATGATTCTATGTTTGATAAATATAATGTGACTTTTGGGGCTTTTTTTAAGGCTGTTCTCATACTGCTTCCTGCATCTCTTATATATGTAACCACAATAACTCCTGCATATCTTGGTAGAAACTGCCTGATTTTGTCACTTTTTTTGATGCTATGTCTTGCTTTTGCTTACGTGATACTACTATATGTTGTGATGTCGAAACTTGCGGCAAGAGTGGATATGAAATATAGAACGAGAAAAGACACCACTATTGATTGGATTTACGGGACGAGAATGGCTGTTAAGTCCGGGATCATACTTTTTATACTGTCTGACATATCAAGAAGGCTTATGCTTAAAAAATATTCCGACATGGTGATTGCTATCCCGATATTGTTGGTTGCGGCGTACATGGGAAACAGGGGATTTAAAGGACTTATAAGGTTCTATGAGGCGGTCTTCTGGTTTTCTGTGGTATCTGGAATAATATTGTTTGTCTCTTCTGTGAAAAATCTGGATCTTGGGGAACTGCGGCAATGTGTGCAGATATATGGGGAAGGCAGCGTGGGAGATTCCATGCGGATGGTCATGGTCAAAGGCGGTGTGTTGTTTCTGGGGGTTACGGTCATGGAGACAGTCATGATGATATATCTTGGAGTGAATAAACGCAGACGGGGGATGCTTTTTTCTGCAGTCGGGATATCTGTGACAATAGGCATCATAGGTTCGATATTTGTGATTTCTACATTGGGAATGAGCGCATTGGAGGCAGGAACAAAGGATATACTATATGTTGTTGGGGCTATGGAACTCCCCAACGGCATAAAGATAAGACCGTTGATGTTGGTGTGTTACCTTGTGCTGACCTGTGGAATATCACTGTTGACCCCGCAGGTGGTGTGTGGTTTTGGCGCTGTGACTGATCTTGGCAGAAGACGCCATTCGTCCTGGCTGAAATTTGCCTGGCTGACTTTGGTATTTGCCGTATGTGTATGGCTTTGGGATGTGCCCGCTCATGGGACTGCTATGAGACTTGCCGCTGGTTATATCATGCTGGTGGATGTGCCTTTGTCATTGATACTTCCGGCGGTTGTGGTCATAGGACGAAAACCTTTGAAAAAGGCTACGCTTGTTATTATAGCATTTGCACTTACAGCTGTGCTGCCCGGCTGCGCTTACAACTCCGTGGAGAGTGTTGATTATGCGAATGTTCTGGTGATAGAGCCTGGGAAGCAGGATGGTATGTATAAATATACTTTGGTGATCACGGGCCTTTCCGGTGATGAAGATAAGACAACCGAGGAGAGAAAGTATACCGTATATGCCACGTCATTTTCTGATGTTCGTGCCAATTATGATAAAGAACATGCTAGACAGCTTGATGTAAGCCATGTTGAGTATCTGGCAGTGGATAATGAACAGGTTCTTAATGAAAACATTTTTGAGCTTGGACGTGAATTTGCGACAAGCTATGTAACGGTTGTGGTTGACAGGAATATATTGGAGAAATCGGGGGATAACAATACTAAAGATTATCTGAAAACCCATTACAGGGGACGATGCCTTGCAACGCTTGGCAGGCATGAAGGTGATTATAAATAGGAGGTATTGTTATGTGGAGATATGTTCGGGCAGGAATCTTGGGAATTCTTATAGGACTTGCGGGAGGTATGATATTTGGATATGTGTCATATGTAAAAAACTACAGGGACAAACTGCCGGATGAGATTATGTCAAATGCTGTGATGTATGACAGTTCTTCGGATAATGACAGACTGATAAGGCTCAAGGTGGATTATGACGGCGATGTGGAGACAGATGATGACAGAAATGAGCTTGAAAGTTTTGTTGGCAATATGGTTATGAAGCAGGTTGGGAGCTGGCTTGGCAGTGATTATAGCGACAGATACAGCTATATTCAGATGAGACACAATCTTGTGATGGCACTGGATGATATAAATGCTGTCGCAAGCGAAGCTGCAGGCAGACTTGGGGTGGATGCGGATGTCACGTCAAGGATGGGGTATGAGTATTTTAACTCTGCCGGGGATGACTGCCCTGCTGGATATTATGACGCTTTGTGTATCAATCTCGAGGATAGGTGAGATTGAAAAGTTAATTGGTAAGTGTTATACTTTGACCTGTGGTGTGCCTTTAGGTGCACCCGGGATTAAAGTATAAGGAGTACATATCATGGCTAAAGAAAATTTGGTAGTAATATTCGGTGGCAGGTCATCAGAACATGAGGTTTCATGTGTGTCTGTACAGACTGTTGCAAAGGCTGTTGATCTGGAGAGATATAATATGGTACTGGTCGGAATCACCAAGGATGGAAGATGGCTGAAGGCTGACAGTATAGAGAGCATAGAGAATGGAAGCTGGAGAGACAGTAAAGTTACAGCGGTTATTTCTCCTGATACATCAAAGGAACTTCTTATCATGGAGGGAGACAAGGTTTGCAGACAGCATGTCGATGTGATATTCCCTGTCCTTCATGGAATGTACGGAGAGGATGGTACTATACAGGGGTTGTTTGAGATGGCAGACATACCTTATGTTGGATGTGGAGTTCTCGCATCTGCTGCGTCCATGGATAAGTTCTATACAAAGATCATAGTTGACAATATCGGTGTCAGACAGGCGAGATTTGTACCAGTGCTTGCGGAGGACTTTGGCGATCTGGACAGTGCTATGGACAGGGTTGAGGCAGAACTTACATATCCTGTTTTCGTAAAACCGTCAAAGGCTGGTTCATCCAAAGGCGTCAGCAAGGCCGTGGACAGAGCAGGGCTTGAGAGTGCGCTGAAGGAGGCTGTGAAGTACGATAATAAGATCCTGGTGGAAGAGACCATTGTGGGTCGTGAGCTTGAGTGTGGTGTGCTGGGATACAAGGACAATACAAAGGCTTCTGGCGTGGGCGAGATATTGGCTGCTGCAGAGTTCTATGACTTTGATGCGAAGTACAACAATGCCGAGTCAAAGACGGTGATCGGAGCTGATATCCCTTCTGAGATAGAAGCAGAGATCAGGGAAGATGCAGTCAGGATATTCAGGGCACTTGATGGTTTTGGCCTTTCAAGGGTGGATTTCTTCCTTGAGAAAGACACTAATAAGGTTGTATTTAACGAGATCAATACACTTCCCGGATTCACAAAGATAAGTATGTATCCTATGCTCTGGAAGGCTCAGGGATATGACATAAGGACTCTTGTGACAACCCTGATAGAGATGGCAAAGGAAAGATAGATTACGGATAGGATTGAAATATGATAAAGAACGTTACTGTGACGGTTATAGGAGAGCAGAGATCCAACAGGGACGAAGAACACGTAGAACCGATGGAGCTTGTGACCCGGGGAACACTTCATGAAAAAGACGGTGTATTTTATCTCAAGTATGATGAGTATTACGAGGACATTGAGAAACCGGCAAAGAATCTTTTGAAGTTTGATGATAAAGGCCTTGACCTCACAAAGAAGGGTGCGGTCAGTGCAGTCATGTCATTTCGCGTAGGTGAGACAAGGGAAGCATTCTATGCTACTCCTATGGGAACCATGGATATAAGTATTCTAACTGAGGCGTATGAGATGGTGAGGACAGACGAGGGGATGGCTATCGTCCTTGTTTATATCATGGATTATGGACACAACTGTCTGTCTTTCAACGTGCTGAGGGTATCCGTATCGGAAGAATAGATTGCAGCAGCTGGGAGAAGACGGATTTAATGTACGGATGTTCAATAGTGGGGTAGATGTATGAAGGGTGAGAAAGCATTTGATGATTTTCTGTCGATAGATACAATGGAATGTACGCAGGCCCAAAAGCCCATTGGGGAGAATAATGCATATCAGGCTACATATTACAGGGATCTTGTAACTATATTCAATGCGGTTCCTATGGAACCGGAGGATACTCTGGTGGATTTTGGCTGTGGTCTTGGCCGGGTGTTGTTTTATGGCAACTCCAGGCATTATTGCAGGACAACGGGAATTGAGGCGGACAGCCAGATATACGACAGACTTATGACGAATGCTGCTGGTTACCAGAAGAGATTTTATGATCAGGAAGATCGTATGAAATTTTACAACATCCAGGCTCAGGATTATCAGGTGGATGATGAAGACAATTATTTTTATTTCTTCAATCCGTTTTCGCCTGATATATTTGAGAAAGTTCTGGGAAATATAACCGAGTCTGTCAGACTGTGTCCGCGGGATATATATCTGATGCTCTATTATCCTACGTTTGAATATCAGCGGGTGATGAGGGGGAACAAGTTCTTTGTTCTCAAGAATATAGTGAAACTGTCCGGGTATGAAGAAGATCCGGATGAGAAACTTTATGTGTACCATATGTCAAGATATTTTGTCTGATGATGGCTGCTTATGTTTCTTATGTGATCTGCGGATGACTAGATATATAAAAGTGATACAGACTGCCGCAACTATGGCAGATAAGATGATGGTTGATAAGCAAAACCATGTGGCTGGGATATAGTCCATCATATATGATGATACATTTATGGTTATGTGTAGCAGCATGGAAAGTATAAGTGATGAAGACCATACTGCGATTATTGCAAGGATGATACCCACAGGAAATGCATAGCAGAACTGGACGGTATTGCCGTGGGCGAGACCAAATAACAGTGCAGACAATATCACAGCGAGGATGTCGGATTTTCTCCACATGAGTGCGCTTCTTGCAGCACCGAGTGATATCCCTCTGAATACGAGCTCCTCTGCTATGGGAGCCATGAACATGACGGTGAATACACGGACAGAGCCATTTGACATGGAGAATGAACGAGAAATCAGGTCATGATAATTCTCAAGAAGCTCCGGGTGGCATCTGTCTATGATGTTCAGGATTCCGGTTGACAATACCTGCAGACATATGCCGGTTGCGATTATCAATATAACAACAATAAAACCGCACAGGATAGAATGGTTTATTTTTCCTGTGCGGTTTTTAATTATTTCTTCATCAGCCATATACAGATGACGCTGAAACAGATATATGTATCCGAAGAACAGAATGGTAACGGTGTATGACACCAGAGAATATGGGACTATCTGGGTAATGCCTGTAAGTGATACCACTGCATATGTAATATTCTGGATCAGCAGCATAGCTGCAGGAGCTACCACGGCAATTCCTAATTTCCTGAAGTTTATATGGGAATTATTCATATTGTAAGTCCTCTCCTGAATGCTGATATGCCTTATATACCATACTTATGTGTGATATATAAGGCATAGTTGTGATTTATAATGTGATGATTACATTTTCTGGATCTTGTTGGCTCTTTCTTTTTCAGCCTTTGCCTTTGCTTTGGCTGCAGCTTTCTCCTCTTTGCTCAAGTTTGATTTAGCCATATCCTCATCGTACATCTTCTGATATTTTTTCTGCTTGTCGCGAAGCTTCTGGCTGAATGTCTTCTTGGCAGGCTTTTCTTCCATCTTGCCTCTCACTACTTTGACGCTGACGATATATATGCCGCTGACCATGGCTTTTACCTCACCACGTACAGGCATCTGGTCATATATTCCGTCGTCACAGATAAGATTGGTGATCTGTGGACCTACCTTTGCTTTGACGATAGGAAGCTTGGCTTTTTGATATCGCTTAGGTGTCTGCTGCATGACTATCTTTGGAAGTCCTGCATCCTTCATAGGAAGCATCTTCTTGTCTATGACCATCATCGTGACGGGCTGGGCGCCCTCTCTCATCATCTCTTTCTGCGCAGACTGTTTTTTCTGGAGCCTATTGCCGACAATGTATAAGGCGACAAGAACTCCGATAAGGATAACTGTTATAATTATAACCCATATCCACCATGCCATATTTATTTCCTCCTGAATATGTGATTGTTGTATCGATCAACTATTATAAGCTGATTACTTTTTCGTTGCAAGGGGGAGATTTTTAACTCTGGCCTCCTGGATAAGCTCTGGTATGGTGTCCAGAACTTCCTTGCGCTCCTTTGGTTTCAGTCCGTTTATGTCGATCGGGTCCAGAAATTCTATGACGACCCTGTGACTACGGATGAAATTGTGCTTGTTGGCTTCCATGATATTGTCTGTTCCGCATATGGATACAGGTACGATAGGGCAGCCGGCTTTCTGGGCAATCTTGTAAGCTCCGTCTTTGAAAGGAAGAAGATCCTCTCCGTCGTTTCTGTGCCCCTCCGGAAATACCATCATGGAGTGACCGGACTTGACTATGTCTGCTGACTGCATGATAGTCTCAAGACCTTTTTTAAGATCTGACCTGTCAAGGAATGTACATCCGATATCCTTCATGTACCATGGGAGGATTGGAACTTTTAGGATTCCGTCCTTGGACATGAAACCAAGCGGTCTGTTTATAGCATTATGGCAGCACAGAATGTCGAAGAAGCTTCGGTGGTTGCCAACAAATAGTATTGGCTGATCGTCAGGTACACGTTCGAGACCAATGACTGTTCTTCTGCAGCCACAGATAAACAGGACTATCCCAAAAAATCCTTTGACCAGCTTCTGTGCTCTTTTGTAGGCTTTCTCCTGATCCTTCTTTGCCAGAAGGTACAGATACAGGTGATAAGGTGTGCACAGGAGTATGCCAATGAAAGCAAATATATATGCCAATATAGTTCTCAATTTAATTCTCCTTCTTTTCTGGAACAGGTGTGTATCTTCCATATAACTTTGCCGTCTCAAGAAGTCTGTCTGAAATCTCTTTTGTGAGATCGCAGCTCTGGAATCTCCATGCCCAGTTGCCTTCGCCAACACCAGGAGTATTCATTCTTGCCCATGAATCAAGTTTTAATACGTCTTGCATAGGAACTATAGCCATGTTTGCAACCGATGAGAAGCAGGCCCTGATCATAACCCAGCAGATATCGCTGGCATCAGTGCTGTAGTATCTTCTGAGTTTATCCTTTGATGCCTCAAATGCCTTGGTGTACCAGCCGAGAGTTGTGTCGTTGTCATGTGTTCCGGTGTAACATACGCAGTTCCTTGTGTAGTTGTGAGGAAGAAAATCGTTCTCGTCCGGGTTCTCAAATGCGAACTGAAGTATCTTCATTCCTGGAAGTCCGAATTTATCTCTGAGTTCGATTACAGGATCGTCTATCTCTCCGAGGTCTTCCGCTATGATAGGAATATGATAACCAAGGTTTGCCTCCAGCTGTGTGAAGAAGTTCAGTCCGGGAGCTGGTTTCCACTCTCCGTTTATGGCTGTTTCCTCTCCGTAAGGTATTGCCCAATATTTGTCAAAGCCTCTGAAGTGGTCAATCCTCAGAAAATCGGTGAGCGTGAGCTGATATTTGATTCGCTTTATCCACCATGCATATCCGGTTTCAGTGTGTTTCTTCCAGTTGTAAAGTGGGTTGCCCCAGAGCTGGCCTGTTGCTGAGAAATAATCTGGCGGAACGCCTGCAACTTCTATAGGATAACCCTTGGAATCCAGCATGAACAGATCCTGATTCGACCATACATCTGCGCTGTCCCATGCAAGGAATATAGGAGTATCGCCGACTATGCTGATGCCAAGATCGTTTGCATAGGCCTTGAGTGACTGCCATTGCTTTGAGAAGAGAAACTGTATGAAGTTGTAGTAGCCAACTTCCGGTGCAAGTTTTTTCCTCCATGTGGTCTTCTGTCTTGCTGTAGGATTCTTCAGGGAATCCTCCCACATATACCATGGCATACCCTGATGAGTGTCCTTGCCGGCCATGAACAGGGAGTAATCTGCGAGCCATTCTGTATTCTTGATGAATGAATTGTATTCTTTCATCAGCTCTGCGTCAGATGACATGTCATCGCTATAGTCTTCGTCTGTAAATCTCTCGTATGCTTTTTTCAGAAGCCCGGTTTTGAATTCGATCAGATCGCCGTATTCTATCTTCTGTGGATCCCATTTGGGCATATCCTCAAAGTCTTCATCTATGAGAAGCTTTTTTTCCCTTAGATCATCGATATCGATGATAAGTGGCTGTCCCGCAAATGCTGAAAATGGCTGGTAAGGTGAATCTCCAAAACCGGTGTGTCCAAGTGGAAGCACCTGCCATACATTCATGCCTGAGGCTGCGAGAAAATCGATGAACTGGTATGCACCCGGACCCAGATCGCCAATTCCGTAAGGACTTGGAAATGATGTTGGGTGAGCAAGAATACCAGCATATTTCTTAGGCTTTTTTTCACAGTTCTGCTCTAACATATATATTACCCTCTTTTCATAGTATGGAATCAGAGCCGCCTGACCACTTGATGTCTGTTGGACAAAAAGGCTCTGAACTATACTATTATACAATAGATGGATGGTGTGAGCCAAGTAAAATATAATAAATCTAAATACTAAAATTAAAGAAAGTGTTGAAGCAATTGTGCTTGACATGAGGGCTTGCGCTAACTTATTATTAGTGGAAGTATTAAGATGGCGGATTAATAAAAGAAAGAAGAGTAAAAATGGATAGAATTATTACAAGTCTGCTTGAGACGGACATGTACAAATTCAGTATGGGTCAGGCTATATATCATCAATTCAGTGACTACAAGACAACATGGTCATTCAAATGCAGAAACACTGGCGTTGTTTTCACCAAAGAGATGGTTGATGAGATCAAGAGGCAGATACAGCTCTACTGTGAACTAAGATTCACGGAGGAGGAACTGGAGTATCTTCACAATATCAAGTGGATAAAGGGGTCATATGTGGATTTTCTCAGACTCTGGAAGGCAAGATATGAAGATTTTGAGATATCGGATGATGCGGAGTGCGGCCTTGCTATAGAGGCAAGAGGTACGTGGCTTAATACTTCAATGTATGAAATTCCTACACTGGCTATAGTGAATGAAGTGTATTTCAGAATGAATGATGACTATGACAAGCTTATTTCGTCATTCAAAGAGAAGCTTGAAGAGAAGGTCCGCAAGGTAGAGACGGGCGTGTATAATCTTGGCGCATTTAGTGAGTTTGGACTCAGAAGAAGGCTTTCTGCTGAGGCGCAGGAGATGGCTGTGAAGGAACTCAGTGAGCACAAGTATCCGGGGTCGGTATTTGTTGGTACAAGCAATGTATACCTGGCAAAGAAGTACGATCTGGTCCCTGTGGGAACTATGGCGCATGAGTGGATCATGTGCGTAGGTCAGGGAAATCACAAGCATAATCCGTCGTATTCCAATTGGTATGCTCTGGATGCCTGGGTTAAGGAATACGGGGTTCTGAATGGAACAGCCCTTACGGATGCCATCACCACGGATTGTTTTCTTAAGGATTTCCAGCTCACATATGCAACTCTTTTTAGCGGAGTGAGACATGACAGCGGTGATCCGTATGCGTGGGGAGAGAAGATGATCAATCACTACGAGAATCTTGGACTTGATCCAAAGACAAAGACTCTTCTGTTCAGCGACAGTCTTGATTTTGAGAAAGCAGATAAGCTCAACAGCTACTTCAAAGACAGGATTAAGGTTGCATTTGGAATAGGAACATATATTTCCAACGATACATGTGATGAGCCACTCAACATAGTTATGAAGACTACCGCATGTAACGGAATGGATGTTGCCAAGATATCTGATGATAAGGGTAAGGGAATGTGCAAGAATCCGGATTATGTCCACTATCTCAAAAGATGTATCAAGTGGCGCATGGAGAATGATAAGTAAAATTTCGTAAGGAGGGACCGAGGATTCCTTGCGAAGCACGCAGACGCCGCGCGCAGCGCATTTCATGCGTCTGCTCATTAGTAATATAATGGAATATAATGGAGTTTATGGATTATGGGAAAAACAATTATAATGACTGATTCTGCCAGCGATATATCCGAGAAAGAAGAGAAAGACCTTGGCATAAAGATTCTTCCTTTTCCAGTTGTTATCGGCGGTAAATCGTATCTGAGCAGAGTTGATTTTGACAATGAGGGTTTTTATAAACTCTTGGCAGAAAATGATGATCTTCCAAAGACGTCGCAGATCACAGCTTACCAGTTCGGTGAGGTGTATAAGGAGCTGGCGGATCAGGGCTATACAGATATTATATATGTAAGCATCAACAAGGATGGTTCAGCATCTTTTGCAAATGCGCAGATGGCAGCAGATCAGTTCGAGGATGAATATCCTGAGTGCGCCGGAAAGTGCAATATCTATGTATTTGATGGAATAGGTTATAGCGGACAGTATGGATATCCAGTTGTGGTTGCTGCCAGAATGGTACAGGAAGGCAGAGACGCAAAGGATATTGTGATGTATCTCAGGGAAGAACTCCCGAAGAGAAGAATTTACTTTGGAATATATGGCCTCAAGTATGCAGCAAAATCAGGAAGAATTCCAAGTGCGGCAGCTCTTGTTGGAGATGCACTCGGAGTGAAGCCTATCATGAAGATCTGGGCGAATGAGATCGTGACGGCCATCAAGTGCCGTGGTGAGAAGAAGCTCATGGCAAAGATGGTGGATGTCACAGCAAGTGAGATGGAGGCTGGTTCAGAGTACCAGATAGTATACGGAAGTGACGAGGCTGTAAGAGATGAACTGACAGCCCGTATGACAGAGAAGGTTGGCTATGGCCCATCAGATTACTTTCAGATTGGTGCAGCAGTCGCATCCAATTCAGGCCCGAAGGTCGTTGGAACTATCTTCAATGTGAAAAAAGAGCTTATGTAACAGCCTGATATGCGGGCGATGCCACAAGCTATGTATGGTATTTAACCTGGAGATTTGCAATAAGTTCAGAATTGCAATAAGCTCAGATTTATAATAAGTTCAGCTTTATAATAAGCTTAGATTTGCAATAAGCGCAAAAAATTATCTCTTTTTAAGGGGAAAATTCTAAAAAGCACACAAAACGGGAAGTCTTGTGTGCTTTTAGTCTTTTTTCTCTAAAAAAGAGATATTTTTTTATCTTTTTATGAAGAAATCAGCAATTAGAGAAAATCCCCTGGATGCCAGCTTCTCCGGGAATAAGCTTTTCTATCTCGTGATACACCCTCGCAAGCGGCAGTCCAACAACGTTGTTGTAGTCGCCCTCGATTCCCTTGACAAACAAACCGCCTTTGCCCTGAATTCCATAGCTTCCGGCTTTGTCAAACGGTTCATTTGTGGCGAGGTAACGGATTATCTCATCGTGGGATACCGGATAGAAAGTGACGTCTGTCTTTTCATAAAAAGAGCTTGACGTCTTGGCTCTTCCGTTCACGTATATCAGACATACGCCGGTGTACACCTGATGTGTCTGACCAGACAGGCTGTTCAAAGTGTTGTATGCATCGTCGTAGTCATATGGTTTTCCAAGAATCCTTCCGTTAAGTGTCACAACGGTGTCTGCACCGAGAACAACAAAGCGTTCAGGAAGCTTCTTAACGCGCCTTCCTACGTCCTGAGCGATGATCCTGTTGCACACTTCATCAGCTTTCTTCTTTGCCAGAAGCATTACATATTCTGATGGCGTCATCGGTTCAAGATCTTCATCGGAAAGACTTGGGCACACATCGAAGTCATATCCTGCCTGGGCTAGAAGCTCTTTTCTTCTGGGAGATCCCGAGGCGAGAATTATCTTTATGTTAGTCATATGTTATCTCTTTATACTTTCTATAAAAATTTTATAACCTAAAATCTGCATAAGCATAATTTGCAGAAACAATATATGTACAACCAAAATCTGCATAGACAGAATCTGTAAAAAGGTTTATACAAATAAAATCTACACAAAGAAAGGTCTACACAAATAACAACAGTTGTTAAAACAAAAATTTATTTGCAACTACTATTATTTGCACATCTTAATAGCCTTCTCAAACAGAGGCAGTGAACGTTCAACCATATCTGTTGTTGTGCAGTAAGCCAGTCTCATATGTCCCGGGCACATGAAACTGTCTCCTGGAACAAGGATCAGATCAAGTTCGTGGGCTGTCATGTTGCAGAACGCATTTGCATCGGCAATAGGAGTCTTAGGGAACATGTAGAAGGTTCCGCCCGGCTCAACACACTCATATCCCATAGCTGTCAGCTCTTTGTACAGGATGTTCTTGTTCTTCTCATAGATTGACAGATCGGATGTCTCGTCGAGCACCTTTGCAACCCCGAGCTGTATCAGAGATGAAGGACAGTTGTGTCCTGTGAAACGTGATACCTGTCCGCACATATTGATTATGAGCTCTGCATCCTTACATTTAGGATTTACAGCTACATATCCGATACGCTCTCCAGGCAGTGACAGAGACTTGCTGAATGAGTAGCAGCAGATCGTGTTGTCGTAGAACTTTGAGATGAATGGCGAATCAGTTCCCTCAAATACGATCTCCCTGTAAGGCTCGTCTGATATAAGGTAAATGTCATGTCCGTACTCCTCCTGTTTCTCTGAGAGGATCTGGGCAAGACGTGTTATGGTTTCTGTTGAGTAAACGATTCCTGATGGGTTGTTCGGAGAGTTGATGAGAATAGCCTGAACATTCGGATTCATCATCTCGAGGAATGCGTCGAAGTTGATCTGGAATGATGTTATGTCGGCTGGAACGACCTTGAGTACCGCACCAGTTCCGTCAACGTATGGCACGTACTCAGGGAAGTATGGCGCAAATGTGATGACCTCGTCGCCAGGTTCTGTGACACATCTGATGGCATGTGCCAGAGCTCCGGCAGCACCTGATGTCATGAAGATGTCTTCAGGAACATACTCCATGCCGAAACGGCGGTTCAGCGAATCTGCGACAGCTTTCCTTACAGAATATATAGTGAGCGTTGGGCTATAGCCGTGAAGTGTCAGTGAATCCTCGTTCTGGATAAGGTCAATAAGTCCTCTGTTGAAGTCATCTGTGGTAGGCACAGATGGGTTGCCTATAGTATAGTTGAACACATTCTCAGCACCGATCTCAGCGGCACGCTTTGAAGCGTACTGTGCAAATTCCCTGATGATGGAAGTGTTGTTAAGCATTGCTGAATATTTCTTTGATATCATGGAAGTCCTCCTGTTATATTAAGATCATTTTTATGCATAAAATCCGGCTGCTTATAAACAGGCAGCAATCTGATTTTATAATCTGTTGTATCTGTCAGATACCATTATTAAATATACAGTTATGGACACAAAAAAACAAGAGGTAACAGACCGGGGAGATCTGCTGCCTCTTGTAAAAAAATGAGGGGAGAGAGGATTCAAATAAATGAAAAACTCTTTACGATGTTTAGTATATCCATGAATTGTGAACAAAATGTGTTTAATTATTAATCTATTTATAAAGTTTAATAAGTAAGCATAAACAAATAATAAAACGTTCACAAACTGATAGGATTTCTGTATAATACAGCGTGATGATATATACAAAAATATGCATGGATAAGAAAAACATATGCGGATAAAAAACGTATGGGTAAGAAAAATATATACGTATAAAACATGTCTGGATAAGAAAAATATATGCGTATAAAAACATGTCTGGATAAGAAAAATATATACGTATAAAAATATGTCTGGGAAAGGGAAGCGTATACGTATAAAAACAGATACATAAAAAACATGTACGTATAAGAAAATGCATATACAGTATACTTGTTTTCAAATTATATATTTACAGGAAGGTTGAAGAGATGATATTTGAAACACATGGTCATTATGACGACACCCAGTTCGACGAGGACAGGGAGCAGCTCATAGAAGAATTTTTGAAGAAAGATATAGATAAGGTAATGAATGTGGGGGCGGATATGCAGTCATCGAGGAATTCGGTGGAGCTTGCAGAAAAGTATCCGCATTTCTATGCAGCGGTTGGCGTGCATCCGAGTGAGGTTGGTGAGTTGACGGAGGCAGATATACAGGAGCTTAAGAGCATGGTGCTGGATAATCCAAAGGTTAGAGCCATAGGAGAGATAGGCCTTGATTATCATTTTGATGACGACCCACCAAGGGATGTTCAGAAAAAATGGTTTCTCAGACAGCTTGAGCTGGCACAGGAACTGGCCATGCCGGTCATTATACACAGCAGGGATGCGGCATCGGACACAATGGAGATACTGAAAAGAATGGATGGCGGCAGGTATGGCGGTGTGATACACTGTTATTCATACAGCGTAGAGCAGGCCAGAGAATACATTAAGATGGGATTTAATATAGGTGTTGGCGGAGTGGTAACCTTCAAGAACAGCCGTAAGCTTCAGGAAGTCGTAGAAGACATCCCTCTGGAAAGGATCGTCCTTGAGACAGACTCACCATACATGGCCCCCGTTCCATTTAGGGGCAAAAGAAACTCAGCCCTCAACATTCCATACATAGCTGAGAAGATAGCCGAGATTAAGGGCGTTTCAGTTCAGAAGGTGTATGAAACCACCTACGCGAATGCTCTGGATATGTATAGAATACAATAGTTGATTTAAGCGTTATGCTGTAGCAACAGGAATTGAAAATTACCTTAATATCAAAAACTTAGATTACAGGCAATGGAGGTTTCGTAATGTGAATTGAGACCAGGACTTTGTGGTATGCCTGTCAGGGGAATACGAGGTCGCCGGTCCTTAGGTGACGCCTTAAGCGGCACCTTAGTACCGCTGCAGACCGAGTTAAGCGGGAGCGACCCCAGACAGGCATACCACAAAGTCCTGGTCGTGGCACAAATCTTGATGAAATCTCCATTGCCTGGACACAGGAAAGGACAAACATGGAAAAGTTAAGCAATCCACAGGTCACAATAGAGACCATAAAGAAATATGAATTTGCGTTTCAGAAGAAATTTGGACAAAATTTCCTGATTGACGCCCATGTCATAAACAAGATAATCAGTGCGGCAGACATAACAAAGGATGATTGTGTGCTTGAAATTGGTCCTGGAATAGGAACCATGACACAGTATCTTGCAGAGAGTGCAGGGCAGGTTGTAGCGGTTGAGATCGACAAGAATCTGCTCCCAATTCTGGACGAGACTCTGGCGGAGTATGATAACGTAACGGTCATCAATGATGACATACTCAAGGTGGATATAAATAAGATCGTGGAGGAACGAAATGGAGGAAGACCGATCAAGGTGGTGGCGAATCTCCCGTATTACATAACGACCCCGATTATCATGGGCCTGTTTGAAAAACACGTTCCGCTGCTCTCGGTCACTGTCATGGTGCAGAAAGAAGTTGCGGATCGTATGCAGGTGGGGCCGGGAACAAAGGACTACGGTGCGCTGTCGTTGGCTGTTCAGTACTATGCAGAGCCGTATATAGTGGCAAATGTTCCGCCTAACTGTTTTATCCCGAGACCGGGAGTTGGTTCCGCGGTCATCAGGCTCACCAGATATCAGGAGCCTCCTGTTAATGTGAAGGACGAACAACTGATGTTCAGGCTTATAAGGGCATCATTTAACCAGAGAAGAAAAACTTTGCAGAACGGTATTGCGAACAGCGGAGAACTCTCATTTACAAAGGATCAGATTGCAAATGCGCTGGAATCTCTTGGAATATCAGCAAATATCCGTGGAGAAAGTTTGAGCTTGCCGGAATTTGCAGCTTTGAGTGATATTCTTTCGGACAGATAAGAGCATAGCCGGATGTCATATAGCATAGATAATATATAAATCCCGGGGCATATAGACAGTGCCTGACAGGAAGAGAAGAAACCACTATCTGGAGTGGTCTATGTTCTACGAGGAGGATTATCTATGGTATATTGGAACAGATTCATATCGTATATTTACAGGTATCATGAGGGTCATAAATGTGAAAATTCAGGATTCGCAAAGGTGGCGAAGTCCGGCGGTGCCGGCAAGGTCACTATAGGCCTCAGAAACGGAATGAACAACCGGGAAGAGATATACGGTGTGTATATTTATAGAGAGACTTTGCAGGAGTCCGGCGGGATTCCTGAGGTACAGGGAGATGTTCCCATGATCCCTCTGCCGGTGCTGATCGGTAAAATGAAACTCAGGGGTGGCCGTGGGGAAGAGTGCTTTTCGTTTGACTGGAACAACGTTGGTGAAAGCGGCAAACCGATAACTGCATTTGCCGGCATTGTGATACGAAAGCTTCAGGACAAAAGTGAGAGCGGGAGAGGCTATTATGGGAGCGATATTTTTTGTTCTTCATGGACTGACAGTATCGTGGATTATTCCAGAATGTGGCATGGAGATAATCAGGTTGTTGAGCGGGATGTTCTCGAAGAGGCGGTTCGCGAGGTATCTACCACCGATACTCTGACCGTGGCTGGTGATACTGATATGGAAAGCGGTGAGAGACCAGAGGCAGAGAATAGCACAGGTAAAGAACGTATAGATGTGAACGGAATTACCTATTCTCCGTCGGATACAAGGACTGCCGTGGACGATATGTTTGATAAGTATGAGAGACTTCCGCTTCTTCCGGGGAATGCTCTGGATGATGGACTTAGCAGTGTCATAGAGAGTGTCAAGATCAGTCCGAATGACATAGGACTTCTTGATATGTGTAACTGGAAGCTCGGAGTGAACAGTTTTCTTACCCATGGATATTATAGTTACAAATATCTTATGCTTGGGAAGGTGATGTTTTTGCCTGAGAGCGACAGCGTGAGCTATATTCTTGGGGTTCCCGGGGTGTATTCGTCGAGAGAGAAATATCTTGCGGGTATATTCGGATTTGACAGATTTGTGCCTGAGAAGGAGACTCATGTGAAGACAGGAAGCTTTGGATATTGGATAGTGGATATAAGATAGATGTTCAAAAGCCTGCCGCCTGCCGAAAAACTTGGGAGGATTGGCAGATATAGAAAGAGGATAAAAAGATGGAAGATACAAATATTTCGGATACAGATATAGATGGCGGCTGCATCGCGGAATTGCCGCCGGAGGAACTGGCTATACATAACAAATACATGGAAAAGGCTATAGCACAGGCAAGGAGAGCTTATGCAAATGGGGATGTCCCGATAGGCTGTGTGATAGTTCATGACGGCAGGATAATTGCCAGAGGCTTCAATAAGAGAAATCTCAAGAAGACAACACTGGCTCATGCTGAGATACTTGCTATAGAACAGGCATCCAGAAAACTCGGCGACTGGCGGCTTGAGGAATGCACCATGTATGTGACATTAGAACCGTGCCAGATGTGTGCCGGGGCAATAGTGCAGGCGAGAATCCCTAAAGTGGTTATAGGCTGCATGAATCCCAAGGCGGGGTGTGCAGGTTCCATCATCAATCTTCTGGATATGAAGCAATTTAACCATCAGGTAAGTGTGCTAAAGGGTGTCATGCAACATGAGTGCAGTGATATGATGAAGCAGTTTTTTCGGGAACTGAGGCTTGGAAAAGCGAAGAATGCTTGACGGCGGGCGGTCTGTCAGATATAATGAAACCCGCAGTGCAATGTGCACGATGAATATGTTTTAAAGTTTCCATGCAACCGGGGAGGTAGCGGCGCCCTGTACCTGCAATCCGCTATAGCAGGGGTGATGGTCTTCCGGAGGGGTGGCCGCTGTAGGGCTGCCCTCAGTAAGTGGTGTTGATGTCTGGGTCTCGCGCAACAGGAATCTTCGAACCGTGTCAGGTCGGAGACGAAGCAGCACTAAGGGGAATCTCCTGTGTGCCGTGAGGGCGCCTGGGCTGAGCTAACTGCTGAGGTAACGTCTATGGTGACGCTTCGAAGGAAGACCGCATGGATTTTTTGTTGCAAAATTTATTAAAAGTTTAAAAAAATATAGCAAAACATTACAAAAGATGTTATCATCAAATATGATACTTCTACGAGATGACAAATTTAGTAGAATAGTGATTTCCAAGGGGCGAAAACTTATATGAATTACGCTGAAGTAATTGATTTTGTAAAGGAACAGACCGCAGTGAATGGCCGACCGCCTAATTATCCGTTCAGAAGCAGATTTGAGCACACCATGAGAGTATACAGATGGGCTATAAAGCTTCAGTCGAAATTGGGAGGGGACCTTGACATTATAGTGCTTGCTGCTCTTCTTCATGATGTTGGCTGGGATGGAGTCAGACCACATGGTGAGGTTGGCGCTGAGATAGCGGTCAATTATTTGGACAGTCTGGGTGTTGATCCAGTAAAGATAGCCAAGATCGGTGAGATAATCATGATTCATGAGGAGAAGGATACCGATGCAGATCTGTCGTTGGAGTGCCGGATAGTTATGGATGCTGACCTTCTTGATGAGGTTGGTGCTATCAGTGTGCTTTGGGATTCGATGGCTACGGCTATAGAGGATGAGGCAAGTTATAAGAGAGCATATTACAGGATCAAGAATTTTTACAAGCTCAATAAACCAAAGATTAAGAGGTGCAAGACTGAAGCTGGACGTATGGAGTACAGTAAACGTATGCAGCTTTTGGAAGATTTTATCTTCCAATTGGAGAAAGAATTATTTTAATTTATGTTTTGGTGAGTAAGAATAGGAGAGATAATTATGAAGACATTTTTTAAAATATTGATTGCAATTATAGTTGTAGCAGCACTTTGTGGCGGTGTGTACCTGGTACTTCCGGAGACAGCACAGATTTTTGTTAAGGGATATTTTCAGTACAAGACTGACGATGCTGCAAAGGAAAAGATTGACAGCCTGAAGAAGAACGAGATCAAATATGCAGAAGTCCAGAAGTCAGGCGTTGAGAAAACTGTTAATACAGGGGTTACATATGGAGACGCCCTTACAAAGAAGGCTAAGACTTCTGTATGGTACTATGAGGAGTCAACGAATGGCGGCTTTACTATCACATATTATGGTACAAAGGTCAGCATGGATCTTGCAAAATTTGGATCTGATGGAACATACATTGACAAGACTTTGAAAATCGTATTTGCATTCCCTGCAGAGGGCAAGAGTACGGTTACTATATACATAGGAGATAAGGTGTGTGATGATGCTACAAAGTCGGCAGTACTTCAGGCACTTGCGTACTAGGATATTTAAGTATAAAAAAGATAATACGGGAGCACCCGAAAGGGTGCTCCCGTATTTTTTGCATGTGCGTTTTGAATCTCGCATTTCCCGGGGCTTTGAACTCATCAGTCGTTACTGTTCACAAGCTCCTCTATCATATTTACGATGATGCCGGTGGAATCTGTCAGGTTACTGGATTCCATGGCCTTAATATATTTATCTTTGTTGTCGTATACTTCACGTATGGCCTTGAACAGTGATTCTGTATTCAGTTCTTCCTCTTCTATGACGTAACTGTAGCCACTTTTCTCAAATGACTGAGCGTTCAGTATCTGATCTCCTCTGGAAGCTGCCTTTGAGAGTGGGATCAGGATGTTCGGTTTTCTGAGCGCAAGAAGTTCACATATGGCGTTTGCTCCTGCTCTGGAGATTATGATGTCACAGAGTGCAAGCATGCTTGCGAGTTCTTTTTTGACGTATTCAAACTGTACATAACCTGCCTTTTCCCTGAGACTTTCGTCGAGATTGTCTTTTCCACAGAGGTGGATGACATTGAATGTCTCAAGAAGTTTGTCGAGATTGTCTCTTATGGCGTTGTTTATTATCACACTGCCTGAACTTCCTCCGACTATCAGAAGAACGGGTTTGTTATCTGTGAATCCGCAGTAGCTATAAGCAAATGCTGAATCTCCGTTAAAGAGTTCTTCTCTTATAGGGGTTCCTGTGACAACTGCCTTGCCCTCAGGAAACAGATCTTTTGTCTCGGGGAAATTACAGCATACCTTTGTCGCTTTTGGAAGTGCAAGTTTATTTGCAAGTCCAGGGGTCATATCTGATTCATGGATGATGACGGGAATGCCGGCAGAGTGTGCTGCAAATACTACTGGGACAGTTACAAAACCACCCTTTGAAAACACTATGTCAGGATGCAGTTCCTTCATAAGTTTCCTGGCTTCTGAGATGCCCTTCAGAACTTTAAATGGATCGGAAAAGTTTTTCATGGAGAAGTATCTTCTGAGCTTGCCGGATGATATTCCGTGGTATGGAATTCCCATGTCCTCTATAAGTTTTTTCTCCATTCCATCGTATGATCCGATGTATTGGATGTCATAACCATGTTTCTTAAGTTCGGGCATCAGAGCCATGTTAGGGGTGACGTGCCCTGCTGTACCGCCGCCGGTCAGTATAATTCTCTTCATAATAATTGTTAATCCTCCTGATTCTATGCTGTAGCCAGATACTGCTTAAGAGCCTGAGCGAGCTGATCTGGGCAGGATGTAGGTTTGAACCCGCAGGTTGTGCCCTCGAGTCTTGCTATGACATCTTCTGGCTTCATGCCTTCAACAAGAGCACCTATACCTTTGAGATTGCCGTTGCATCCTCCTGTAAATTTTACGTTGTGGAGCCTTCCGTCTATAACATCAAAAGAAATCTCAACGGAGCAGGTCCCTCTAGTCTTATAAACCATAACTATACCTCTTTTCTTATTGTACTTTATCAATCATTTTAATATTCGCATGCCGTGTGCAGTGCGTTTAGATTTCATCTGAGGCTTAGTATATCATAACTGAAAAACTTGTAAAACCCAAATATTTGTCGAGCGAAAATAATTGTACGGAGGCAAAAGGTGTTCATATAATACTACCATCCGGACCGGCCAAACGGATAAGATAGATAATTGTGACAAAAATAATCGAATGTGTTGAAGAGAGGTAAAACTATGTTTGAAAATTTATTTAGTCAGAATGTGTGCGTGTATGTGATCGTTATGTGCGGACTGTTTGGAGTTGTGGGACGAGCAGTCATGGGCGGCTATCTTAAAAGCCTGATAAAGGGAAGCGATAGAATGGGGCGTACAAAGAAGAAGGCGCTGCTGGAGATAAGAAAAAGATATGAAGATATAGCGTCGCTGGATGTGGATATACAGGATTTGAGTTCGTTTGTGGATAAGTACATAGACAGACTGAGGATAGGAGTTATCCCGGTGAATGCGTGGAACGGATTTATAAAAAATATGGGGGCGATCGCCGCCGGGACAGGCATATTTGCGGCGGTGTATCAATATTATGTAGTAGGTGATAATGGCGAGGCTGTCAAGATGGCGCTATGTTCGCTGGCGGTGTGTCTCGTGCTTTATATGGCGGGAAACCAATGGGATCCGGCTTGGTACATGATGACGCTCAGGGACAATGTGAGAAGTTATCTTGGCAACAGTCTGTCCAACAGGATAAAGAAAAATGACAGAAAACAGGCAGCAGCGACGGTTGATGGCATGGTGGAACAAAGCAGTGATGTGGAACCGGCGAAGAACGATAAAAAAAATAAAGGCTGCAAGGCAGATAATGGTTCATATGATGAACTCCTGGATAAGATGATGCAGAAGATACTTGCGGATGGATAGGTGAGTCAATAAATTCAGGATGGTAGATGTTGAAGAAGATATGTGTAACTGTGGGCTTGTGTGCCCTGTGCGTGATCGCGGTGCTCCTTGGAGGGTGTTCAATATATGAAAAGGAGGATCTGGCGAAGATGGTGGCGACGCCTGGTGATGCGCATTCAGGAGATGGTGAAGGATCGCAGAAAGGGAAAGGTGGTAAGGGAGAAATATCAGACGGTGCACAGGATGTTGATGGGAAGGAAGATGCAGATTCCGATGATGGGGATATGTCAGAGGATATGACGAAACTGAGGGATTACAGCAAGATTCCCACAAAGAAATATTCGTGGTACATAGTCAGAAACAAGGAGCATGGTGCAAGTGGCTGTGATGACAGCTTTCCGCTGGAACAGTATGATGCATATTATATTGACAGGGAAAGCTCAGATAAAGGAGAAAAGGTGATGTATCTAACATTTGACTGTGGGTATGACAACGGATACACAGAGCAGATGCTGGATGTGCTGAAAAAGCATGATGCAAGGGGATGCTTTTTCGTGACTATGACATATATAAGAGACAATCCTGATATAGTAAAAAGGATGAAAGAAGAAGGGCATCAGGTGGGAAATCACACTGTGCATCATCCGTGTCTGCCGGAAATAAGTGTGGAAGAACAAAAAAAGGAGTTGGAAGAATGCGCTGATTTCATGGAGGAAGAGACGGGATATCCGATGGATAAGTATTTTAGACCGCCGTGCGGTGAGTATAGTGAGCAGGTTTTGCAGCTGGCTAAGGATATGGGGTACAGGACCATCTTCTGGAGTATGGCTTACCTTGATTATGATGTGAACAACCAGCCAGGTGCAGACTATGTCATAGAACATTTCGCAAAATATTATCATCCCGGAGCTGTACCTCTCATTCATAACGTATCATCGTCAAATGCACAGGCTCTTGATACGGTTCTCACAAACCTGGAGAAGGAGGGATATAAATTCAGGTCTTTGGATGAGATGGATTATGAATAGTAATATTGAAAAAAGCTCTCCTGTGCGGATCGTGGTGATCTGCATGGGGAGCTTTTTGTATGTAAGAGATTTTTCATAAGACGATATGAATTATATGTATCAGTTATAAGGAAGAATCAGTGGTCAGAGACTGGACTGGCAGGGCAATCTGGGTGATATAGGCGTTCTTGTTTGCACCGTGGGTTGGAGGGCCTTCCATAAATGCGTTGCGAAAATAACCGCAGGCTGTAAGGCCGTTTTCTTTTGCATAGTTAATCAGTTTATCCTGGACAGTGTGGAAGTTCTCGTAGGGACCACGATAGTATATGCATATAGCTGAAACCTGTGGAATATCCTTTATATGTGTATCAATGACGCCGGCAGCTGTAGTTACAGGTATCATGTACCTTCCGTTTGAAGTAGATCCGATGGAAACTTCTATGCATATTTTGCACATGGAGTCTAATGTATATATTTTGGTCGCCTCGATAAAAGCCTGTCGCAGACTATTGGTTTTTTGAGCCAGATCAGAGTCTCTAAATTCCTGGCAGTATGCAGTGAATGCTGGCAGAGTGGTATGAATAATCTCAAAGTCTGCCGTTTGGGACTGGCGGAGCTGAAGCTGTGCTATGCACAGGTCAAGCTGGGAACGCAGAGAAATCATACGTTCAATAATATCATCAAGGTTTTCGGTATTGTTGAAATATCTGCTGATTTCTGACAGTGATAATCCAAGTTTCTGAAGTGTTTTTATGATTCGTACGTGTGCAATGTTGTCGGCAGAGTAGTAGCGGAAGCCGCTGCTCTTATTTTTGTATGCGGGTGTCAGAAGCCCAAGATCTTCGTAGTTTAGCAGCATTCTTCTTGTCACACCAAGTTTTTTTGTGACTTCACCAATTTGAAACAGGTCTTTATTTGCAGAACTCATAATAGCGAATCCCCCCTCTTTAACATCAGCACTTCAAAATCCCCATTTTGCAAGGCTGATACCACCATAAATATTCACAAAACAATTTGTAAAAAATGCATAATAGCTATTGACTCGCACATCGGTGTGCGAATTATAATTATCATAAATATTTCGAGGAAAAGAGTCAATAATTATCGCAAGATAATCATTTTTTTGGCGTAAAATCCTTGAAATAAGCGGTTTTTATAAATGAGAAGGGGGATTTGGATATTTCCCTGAAAAGAAAGAGAGGTAGAATATGAGAGGACGAACAGCAGTAAAAAAACTGACCGCCAGAAGCGTGGCATTTCTGATGGCTATGTTCATGACCCTGACATGCATTCTGGTCATGCCGGGTGGATCGACCGCATATGCAGCGGCGATGGAGAATTTGAGGATAAGCAGCTTTACCTTGAGCAGTGATGGGTATCTGACACAGGTTGGATGGTCGTGGACATCTAGTGGTGGTTATGCATCTGCACCATGTAAGCTTGCTATACAGGAGACGGAATTCACATCCGACCAGCTTACTGACTATGGAAGTTATGCCAGATCACATAGATATAGTAGTTGGGCAAGTGCTTCTACACCATCTGGCTGTGGATTTGCAGGATGGATCACAGAGTCGGCGTTCACACGTAGTTCCGGTGGTTCAAGGAAGGACACCGTATCAGGAAATGGAATAAAGCTTGATCCAGGCAAGAAGTATTATCTGTATGTATGGACTTTATATGGTTCTGTATATCCTGACATATATGTCGGAAGTGTAGATATGACAACAGGTATCGTTAAGGATGCCAGCGGCAATACTTTAGGAACTGGGCAGACTGGCGTAAACAAATGGATCACTGCTCCATCTATAACAGGATGGACATATGGTGATGCGGCTAATCAGCCTGTATACAAGTCAAGATATGGCACAGCAACTGTTACATATTATATGAAGGATGGCACATCCGCTGACAAGAAGGTGGAGACTCCTGTCAAGGCCGGCGATTATACCGCTGTGTTTGAAGTTGCCGAGACAGATGATTATAACGGTCTTTCAAAGTCTGTGGACTTTACTATAGAGAAGAAAACGGTTCAGCTTGTGTGGTCGAACACAACCTTGAAATATACGGGAAGCGAACAGATACCGGATGCCAAGGTTGACAGCAGCAGTCTTGTAGGATCTGATGTGTGTGGTGTGACAATCACAGGCGCAGCGGTGGATGTAGGAACATACACAGCCACAGCTACAGCACTTGACAATAAGAACTATCAGCTTCCTGCGAACAATACAGCCACGTTCACTATCCAGGATGATGGCCCTGTCACATTTATGAATGATGGATACCCATATGGAAAGGCCATGGGATCATCAACCATAACTTTAGTTGCTGATACTCTCGGCTCTCCATCATCATATCAGTGGCAGAGTTCAGACAGCAAGAGAGGAACATTTGAGGATATAGACGGTGCAACAGAGAAGACATATACGTTTACACCAGTTCACGGCAGATGGTACAGATGTGTTGTGGATGGCATTGTCAGCAGACCTGTCAAAGCAGTTAAGCCTGGCTCTGACAGCGTGTTATGGACAAAACCATACAGCAGCTGGTACATAAGCAATGGAACCATGGCATACATGGTTGACTCAGACTACAGATTTGATGTGGTTGGTCATTACAGCAAAAACGGCAAGGATTATATGATGGGTACAAGCTACTCCAGATATTGGAGAGCTTACGGCAACAGTGATGCGGAGCCGTCGGCAGGAAATGCAACATCTGCAAGCCTTGATGCGTTCAGGGTAGCATTTGACCCTACAGATCCTTACAATATGATTTTTGATATAGATATGGCGAGCGAACAGAGAGCATTTGCCATCAGCAGTGATACAATGATCGGTAACAGCAGTACAAGTGGTAATTACTCAGATGGTGCTGCTCTTATGGCTTCGGTTCAGAATGGCGTTGTACAGCAGGTATCCCTGGTTGGCGCCGCAACAGCAGCACAGATAGTTGATGATAATCCATCATTTGTCTTAAAGCCAGCAACCCCTGCTGATTATTTCTGGATCGGATATTACAATTCCAGAAAGACATATGCATATAACACATCGACGGAACCAACTATAAAGAAATATGCAGATATCGGTGGCACGAAGGTCGCAACTCTGGTTGAGGGTGTAGATTCCGGAATCACAATGTCCTGGACAAATCTCCCAAGCGGCGGACACGTATACTTCAACTTCGGTGTAGGCAGAGTGATAGATATAGGTGTTGTCAGCGGACAGGTAGATTACACTGCTGAGAACATATGGGATCTCGGAGAGGATATTGAGTATCAGGTTACAGCAGATGGCGTGACATATGATATTACAAGCAACATGGACGGCAAGATCCCACTTGCGGGTACTGACGAGAACGGAAAGAGCTATGACTTTATAGGAAAGAACATAACTATTGCAAAGAAGGACAGTGAGGATACACCGGCGGTTATGGATATTGCGGCAAGACCTGATACACCGGCTACTCCTTCAGAACTGAATGACAAGACAGGACTTACACCTGCTGATGTAGAGCAGATACAGAACACAGGCAGTCTTGATGGCATAGAGATCGTAGATGTGACTTCAACATCGATAAAGATAAATCCTGTTGACGGACAGCAGTATCAGTATTCTGTTGACGGACGCAACTGGACTACTCTTACAAATACAAATATAGCAGGCAACTATGTGATATCAGGGATCACAGAGGGACAGGCTGTACAGATCCGCACAAGGATCACTGCAAAGAGTACAAAACCTGCATCGCTCTGGTCTGAGCCAAAGACAGTAAAGACCGCTTCAAAGATTGGTGTAACTACAGAAGGCTGGGAAGGTGTATATGATGGACAACAGCACAGCGCATCTGTTATTCCTGCAGCTGGTGTAAGTGGTGCGGTAGTTTTATATTCAGCTTCATCAGATGAGGCGTACTCAAGCGAAATGCCTGTATTCAAGAATGCAGGAGAGCACACGGTATATTATTTTGTATACGCAGATGGTTACGCTCCTTCGTATGGTACAGAGACAGTAAAGATCGACAAGAAGGTTATCAGAGCAGAAAAGGTGCTTGTTGAAGATGATTATACTATTCAGGGAATCGAGTTCTCAGGGCTCCTTGATGGCGATGAGCTGGTATATGATGACGATTACATTGTAGTTTTTTGGGGCACAACACCTGGAATAGAGAGGGTTGTATCCACATACAGATTTGCACTTGGAGATACAGCGAATACAGCAAATTATACACTTGAGACTAAGTCACTGGATATGGTACATATCCACAACTGGACATATGAGCTCAAAGAAGGACGAAATGACAGGATAATCGCATACTGCAGCGAGACTGAGTTCCCTGTACACTGCGCATATCAGGGCAGAGACGAGGCTGCCAGCTGCACTGTATCTGCGGAGAGCAGAGAGTACGACGGAACAGTGTATGCAGATGCAGCTGTTAAGAACTGGATAACAGAAAAGACCGGCGTGGAAGCTGTGCTCTCATATGAGGGAACAGGTGATACGGTTTACCCGGCAAGCAATATCGCTCCGACAAATGCAGGTACTTACAAAGCAGTTGTAAATATGGCTGGTGTAGAAGCATTTGCAGAGTTTGAGATCCAGAAACTTGACCAGACAGTTGAGCTTAATATGAGTGATTACACATACGGAGATGACATAGATGTACCGGTTGTATCAGGTGCACAGGAAAATCCTGAGATCGAGTATTATTACACAACTGAGAACCAGAACACAGATGGCACGCTGTGGGAGAACTCCACATCAGCGGAACCTGGTACATATTATATGTACGCAAAGGTGAATGCAACTGACAACTACAACGAGTATGTGACAGAACCTGTTGCATTTTCTGTATCAGCAAGAAGCACTTCTTCAGAGATAAGCGCGGCTGATGTTGTAAAGACATACGATGGAAATGCTTACGGAATAACATTGACAGGAGACATTCCTGAGAATGCAGTTGTCACATATGGTACTTCAGAGGATGCATGTGATGAGACCGAGAGTCCAAAGTACAGTCAGGCATCAGATGAGCCTTACACAGTATATTATAAGGTTGCAGCCAGAGGTTATAATACTGTGACAGGACATGCGACAATCACTATCAATAAGAGAGCACTTGCAATATCTGGCATCAAGGCTGAGTCAAAGGCTTACGACGGAGGAGATGCAGCAGTTCTCGATTACTCAGACGTAATCTACGATGGCATAGTAAGCGGAGAGAAGCTTGAGATCACAGCTACAGGAACATTTGAAGATGCAGATGCCGGAACAGACAAGACAGTCAGCATAACAGATGTAACGGTTACAGGAAAGACAGTATCAAATTATGTGATAGCAGATGGTGACATCCAGAGCACAGCCAAGGCTGACATAACTAAGGCTGGAACAACGCTCACTGTAGCCAGGGTGGCAGCAAAGACATATGGAGGAGCACCGTTCGCACTCACAGTTAAGTGCAGCAGAACTGACAAGCAGACATTTACAAGCAGCAACACAAAGGTTGTCAAGGTAGACAGCACAGGAAAGGTGACAATAGTTGGTGCAGGAACCGCTACTGTGACAGTTTCAGTTGCAGGAAACACAAACTACAAGGCAGCAACAGCCAAGGCATCTATCACAGTAAACAGGAAAGCGATCAGAGTAACTGCAAATGATGCGTCAAAGTATGAGGGCAAGGCTGATCCTAAGTTCTCATATACAGCAGCAGGTCTTGTTGGAAAAGACAAGCTTACAGGAATCATAATCAAGAGAACTGCAGGTGAGAAGTCAGGAACATATACGATCAAGGTTAGCCAGAAGGCTGGATCAAATCCTAACTACAATATCACATTTGCGATAGGAAGACTTGTCATAAAGAAGGCACCATGGGTGGAGCCAAGCGGATCACAGCTTTACAGAATGAACCTTCCATTCTTCGTGATGAAGGGCAAGGGTATCAGTGGCAAGGTAAAACAGTCATGGCAGAAGGTGGCAGGTGCTACAGGCTATGATGTATACTGGTCATACTGCAACGGCAAGAATAACTACAATAAACTTGCAAGCGCAGGAAAGGCACTTACATACACGGACAAGAATCTCAATAACAAGAGAGAGTACAAGTACTTCACTGTTGCATACAAGAAGGTTGGCGGCAAGAAGGTATACATCGGCAGGACAAATGTCATACATGTATCGATGCCGAATGCCACATGCACAAATGCTGTATCAGTCACAGTCAACAAGAAGTCAGTCGTACTTACCAAGGGCAAGACGTTCAAGATCACATATAAACAAAAGCTGGAGAATGCCAAGAAGAAACCTCTTAATCATTTGATCAGCACAGAGAAGTATAGAACCAGCAATGCAAAGGTTGTAACCATCTCCAGAACGGGCGTGATCACAGCCAAGGCTAAGGGTACATGTACTGTATATGTAATGGCAGACAACGGTGTAAATGCGACTATCAAGGTAACAGTAAAATAGCAATATAACTTTATGATGTAGTTGTTAATCATAACAGACGATCCTCCGCCGGGCTATGTGTTATATACGGCCCGCGGAGGATTTTTAATATTATGGTTGATTATGGAATGTCTATTTGCTAAAATTGACTCAGTGTGAAAAAATTAATACAAGTAAGGAGAGTAATCAAATGGCACAGACAGTAAGTTTCGATTTTAAGAATGCAAAAGCCATGGCTACAGATGCTGATATAGCAGCAATAAAAGATCAGGTTGTAGCTGCAAAGGCAACACTTGTAAACAAGACCGGTGAGGGAAATGATTTCCTTGGATGGATCGATCTTCCAGTAGACTATGATAAGGAAGAGTTTGCCAGAATCAAGAAGGCAGCAGCCAGGATACAGGCAGATTCAGACGTGCTCGTAGTAATCGGTATCGGTGGTTCTTACCTGGGTGCAAGAGCAGCCATCGAAGCTTTAAGACACAGCTTTTACAATTCCGTTGACAAGTCAATCCGTAAGACTCCTGAGATCTACTATGCAGGATCAAACATCAGCAGCACATACATGGCTCACCTGCTCCAGGTGATCGGTGACAGAGATTTCTCTATCAACATCATCTCAAAGTCAGGTACAACAACAGAGCCTGGCATCGCTTCAAGAATCTTCAAGAAGAAGCTTGTTGAGAAGTATGGCAAGGAAGGTGCGGCTAAGAGAATTTATGCCACAACAGACAAGGCAAAGGGAGCTTTAAAGACACTTGCAACAGAGGAAGGCTATGAGACATTTGTAGTTCCTGATGATGTAGGAGGACGTTTCTCAGTTCTCACAGCAGTTGGTCTTCTGCCAATCGCAGTAAGCGGTGCTGATATAGATAAGCTTATGGAAGGTGCAGCTTCAGCAAGAAAGGATTGTCTTGCACAGGACTTCGACGATTCAGATGCTATGAAGTATGCAGCAGTAAGAAATGTACTGTACAATAAGGGCAAGTCAATCGAGATCCTTGCTAACTTTGAGCCGGCACTCCATTATGTATCAGAGTGGTGGAAGCAGCTCTACGGCGAGAGCGAGGGCAAGGATGGCAAGGGACTTTTCCCAACAGCTACAGACTTTACAACAGACCTTCACTCACTTGGACAGTTCATCCAGCAGGGTTCACAGAATCATTTCGAGACAGTTATCAATGTTGTAAATCCAACATGTGAGATCGTTATGGAGGCTGAGGACTCAGATCTTGACGGACTTAACTATCTTGCAGGAAAGACTGTTGATTTCGCAAACAAGAGTGCTATGAACGGAACTATCCTTGCACATGCAGACGGCGGAATACCTATCATCCAGATCAACATCGACAAGATCGATGAGTTTACTCTCGGTGAGCTGTTCTACACATTTGAGTTCGCATGTGGTGTAAGTGGATATACACTCGGTGTAAACCCATTCAACCAGCCAGGTGTGGAGAGCTACAAGAAGAACATGTTCGCTCTTCTCGGCAAGCCTGGAAACGAGGAGCTTGGCAAAGAGCTGCTTGCAAGGATCAACGGCTAATCAATACAGAGCCGGGGGAAACCTGCAGATGTGTGCATGGTGCATGCAATATGTGATATATAGAATATAAATACGTAATATAAAAATACAGGTGTATACGCAGATGGTGGAGCCGGTTCAGGCTTTTGCTTTGATAAGCGTATCACCTGTATTTTTTTGCAATTCTATATTTCTTGTAATCGGATTGGCACAATGTTATACTTATGAAGTGTATAGGCTCGATGGGAGCACGACACTTAAATTGTTGATGTAATGATTAGAAAGGCAGTGACATATGAACGAGATGAGAGATGTAGAGGGGCTGTATAACCGATACAGACAGGTTCCGTTGTATCTGATAGGAATGTTCTGTCTGATGACAGTGTTTATGTACTTTGCAGGCATAGGCGCAGGAGTTATGGCTACTGTGTTTACAATTATATATAGTACGATATCCATCATAGTCTACCTGCGAATGATTTCTCTATCCAAAGATCGTTATGTGGAATTTGCCATGGAACATGGCAAGATGCAGAAGGAGCTGATAAAGGAGTTTCCGGTTCCTTATGCGCTCCTTGATGAGGATGGAAAGGTAGTGTGGGTGAATGATGAATTTTCCCGCATCACGGAGACCAGCAAGAGAAAGCTGATGAAGCTTAACATAGTACAGGTGTTTGAGGAAGTTACAGAAGAGAGTCTTCCATATCAGGAGAATGTAACAGAGGGAGAGATTGCGTTTAGTGGCCATCAGTATCGGTATGAGATACGCAGGGTGCAGGTAAATAAAATCGAGCCTGATCCTGAGGAAGTCGATGAAGGTGAGAAGAAAGGTGATGGAGAGGGGTTAAAGACTGATGATGGCATCAAGGCTGATTCTGCCCACGGCTTACGACATCATGGCAAGACGGACACTTTCCTTGCTTTTTATATGTTTGATACCACAGTCGTAAAACAGCTCACACAGGAAAACCATGACCAGAAGCTGGTTGCAGGTCTTATATATATAGACAATTACGACGAGATATTTGAATCTCTTGAGGAGGTACGGCATTCCCTTCTGGTTGCCCTTGTCGACAGAAAGATCAACAAGTATATGGCGAATGTGGATGCGATAGTCAAGAACCTGGAGAAGGACAAGTATATGTTCGTTATGCCGCAGAAGTACCTTGACCAGCTGAGGGAGAACAAATTCGCTTTGTTAGATGAGGTAAAGGCCATCAACATAGGAAATGATCTTCCGCTTACCTTAAGTATAAGTCTGGGTACGGATTACAAGAGTTTTATAGAGAACTTTGAGGCTGCGAGATCGGCTATGGAGCTGGCTCTTGGAAGAGGCGGCGACCAGGCTGTTATCAAATCTGCCGACAGGATAACTTATTTTGGTGGCAAAAGCCAGGGAACTGAGAAGTCTACAAGGGTTAAGGCGAGGGTCAAGACGCTTGCCTTTATGGAGCTTCTTGAGACCAAGGAGAAGGTTATCATCATGGCGCACAAGAACCCGGATATGGATGCATTTGGTTCAGGCATAGGTATTTACAAGATGGTGACAGCCATGGGCAAGAAAGCTCATATTGTTGTAAATGAGGTCTCATCGGCAATCAGTCCTATATACGGTAACTTTACTACAAGCAGTATTTACCCGGATGATATGATTATCAATAACGACCAGGCGCTTGGTCTGGTGGATGACGATACTGTTGTAGTTGTTACGGATGTGAACAATCCTACACTTACCGAATGTGAGGAACTGCTTTCCTATGCGAAGAGCATTGTTGTATTTGACCATCACAGGCAGACAAGGGATGTCATTGCAAATGCTACACTCTCTTATATAGAGCCATTTGCGTCGTCGGCATGTGAGATGATCGCAGAGATGCTGCAATACATGGATGAGAAGATCAAGCTCAGACCAACTGAGGCGGATGCCATGTATGCTGGAATATTGATAGATACAGATAATTTCCTGAGCAAGACAGGCGTGAGGACTTTTGAGGCTGCGGCATTCCTCAAGAGAAGCGGTGCTGATGTCATGCGTGTCAGAAAGATGTTCAGAACAGATATTGAGACATATAGGCAGAAAGCAGCCGGGGTCAGTCATGCCGAGATGGTGCTTGATTCATTTGCAATATCAATCATCACACCGGAGAAGGGACCTGAATCTCCGCTGGTGCTCACTGCAAAGATTGCAAATGAGATGCTTGACATAGCAGGCGTCAGAGCGTCATTTGTCATAGCCCAGATGGGATCCGATGTAAAGATAAGTGCGAGAGCCATAGATGATGTGAATGTACAGATCATCATGGAGCGCATGGGTGGTGGCGGTCATGCGAATGTTGCAGCTGCCCAGTTTGCAAATGCAAACGCTGAGGATATAAAGAAAGAGCTTGTGGAGCTGCTCAATGAGATGTACAAGGAAGGAGACATATAGAACATGAAAGTTATATTATTACAGGATGTAAAGAGCCTTGGCAAGAAAGACGCGATGGTTGAGGTGAATGAGGGATATGCAAGGAATTTCATCATTCCAAAGAAGCTGGGAATTGAGGCTACACCTAAGAATCTCAATGATTTCAAACTGAAGAAGGCACATGATGAGAAAGTAGCTGCTGAAAATCTTGCGGAGGCAAAGTCACTTGCTGCTGAGCTTGAGAAGTCATCAGTAACAGTGAAGATCAAGGTCGGCGAAGGAGGAAGATCATTTGGATCTGTGTCGACAAAGGAGATTTCAGATGCGCTTAAGAATCAGCTTGGAAAGGATATAGACAAGAAGAAGATAGTTATGAAGGATTCCATCAAGGCGGTCGGAAGTTTCACGGTTAAGATCAAGCTTCATCCGGAGGTTCAGGCAGAACTCAGCGTAAAGGTTGAGGAGGCTTAACTGCCATGGAAGACGCATTTGTAAAGAGAAAACTTCCCTACAATCTCGATGCTGAGAAGTCGGTCATCGGTTCCATGCTTATGGACAGAGATGCTATAGTGGATGCGGCGGATATGCTTGTGAGCGACGACTTCTTCAATCGGCAGTATGGAATACTGTTTGAGAATATGGTGGAGCTTTTCAAAGAGGGCAAGGCGGTTGATCTTGTCACGCTTAAGAATAAGCTCGATGAGAACAATGTACCTGATGAAGTCATAAGTTCCAAGGTAATAGCAGAGATACTGGACACTGTCCCAACGTCTGTGAATGCAAAGCATTATGCACAGATCGTTGCTGACAAGTCTGTTTTGCGTAAGACCATCAAGTTGTGCGAGACAGTGGAGAAGGATTGTTATCTTGACTCGGAGGGAGTCGAGGTGCTTTTGGAACGTGCAGAGAGCGGCGTGTTCAACATCATCAAGGAACGAAACGGTGCGAATGATTTCGTGCCGATCGACAAGGTCGTCATGAATGTCATAGATCAGATAGAGGCGGCATCGAGAAAGAACACCAGGGTAACTGGTATTCCTACGGGATTTATAGATCTGGACAATATGCTTACCGGTCTGCATGGATCGGAGTTCATACTTGTTGCGGCGAGACCTGCCATGGGTAAGACCGCATTTGTTCTGAATATTGCCCATCATGTGGCGGTGAGAAAGAAGATCCCTACAGTTATATTTAACCTGGAGATGGACAAAGAACAGCTTGTAACACGTATGATAGCCATGGATGCGCTGGTGGACTCACAGAAGGTGCAGACAGGACAGCTTGCTGAGGATGATTGGGATCAGGTGCTTGCAAGCTCTGAGAGTATAGCGGCATCACCTTTGTTTATAGAAGATACATCAGCTCTGACCATATCTGAGCTGAGATCAAAATGCAGAAAGCTTAAGAATAAGAATGGCCTTGGACTGATAATCATCGACTACCTGCAGCTGATGAGTACCACGGGAAGAGTGGAGTCGAGACAGCAGTTCGTATCTGATATGTCCAGATCGTTGAAGATGTTGGCCAGAGAGCTGGATGTTCCGGTTATAGCACTTTCACAGCTTAACCGAGATGTTGACCGTAGACCGGATCACAGACCTGTGCTTGCGGATCTCCGTGAGTCAGGATCTATAGAGCAGGATGCCGATGTGGTTATGTTCATTTACAGAGATGACTATTATAATCCGGATACGGACAAGAAGGGTATATCGGAGATAATCATAGCCAAGCAGAGAAAAGGTGCCACAGGATCTGTGGATCTGGTATGGCTGCAGGAATATACCAAGTTTGCCAACAAGGAGCACTAGAAAATATATTATGTTTTATAAGGAGAATTTGAGATGGTAGTTGAACCAAGAGTAAAGGATTTTATATGTACAACAGCTCATCCTGTCGGATGTGCACAGAACGTGAAGAACCAGATTGAGTATGTAAAGTCAAAGGGAGCAGCAAAGAGCGGGGAAGCACCTAAGAAGGTTCTTGTGATCGGCTCATCAACAGGCTATGGACTTGCTTCACGTATCGCAGTAGCATTTGGCTATGGTGCAGATACCCTCGGAGTTATGTTCGAGAAGGAGTCGAATGGTCGCCGTACAGCGACTGCAGGTTTCTACAACAACAGAGCATTTGAGGAGGAGGCTCATAAGGCTGGTCTCTATGCTAAGTCTATAAATGGCGATGCCTTCTCAGTGGAGATCAAGGAGCAGGTGATTGAGACCATAAAGGCAGACATGGGCAAGATCGATATGATCGTATACAGCCTTGCAGCGCCTAGAAGAACTACACCTGATGGAACAAAGTACACATCAGTTCTCAAGACAGTTGGCGATGAATACACCAACAAGACTCTTGTACTCAAGGACAACACAATCACAGAGGCGCATATCACAGCGGCAAATGAGGACGAGATCAAAGCAACCATCAAGGTCATGGGCGGCGAGGACTGGATCGACTGGATGCAGGCACTCTCTGATGCGGGAGTTTTAGCTGATAATGTGATCACAGTTGCGTATTCATATATAGGACCAAAGATCACATTCCCGATTTATGCTGAGGGATCTATCGGACAGGCAAAGAAGGATCTGTACAAGTCAGCAGATATCATAAATGAGAGGTTCCCTAACATAAAGGCAAAGATAGCAATCAACAAAGCTCTTGTAACTCAGTCAAGTGCGGCAATTCCTATCGTTCCTCTGTACATCACACTTCTCTACAAAGTTATGAAGGAGAAAGGTCTCCATGAGGGTTGTATAGAGCAGATGCAGAGACTGTTTATGGACAAGATTCTGGACGACACCCAGGTTGATGATAACGGATTTATCCGTATGGACGATTGGGAGATGAGAGATGATGTTCAGGCGGTTGTTGCAGAGCATTGGGATACAGTAAACAATGACAATGTAAAAGATATCGCCGATATTGATGGATACTGGGAGGACTTCTACAACATGTTCGGTTTCAAGATCGACGGTGTGGACTACTCTGCAGACGTAGATATCATGTAATTTCATAATATATAAAAAGACTACCCCACAGATTCATGGAATTTGCGGGGTGTTCTTGTGAAGACGCACTTATTTGCAAAGCTGCAGGTTTTCAAGTATACAATTTTACAAGGAGGACGTATGTACAGATATTTGTTGTTTGATCTGGATGGCACTATCACTAAGTCAGAGGAAGGAATATTTAATTGTATAAAATATGCACTGGATTGGGCGGGCATTCCGTACCCGGAGCAGCCAGTGTTCAGAAGTTTTATAGGACCTTCACTGTATGATTCTTTCGTGAGAGAGTTCGGCATGGATGATGCGAAAGCAAAGGAGATGGTTGCGAAGTATAGAGAGAGATACAACGTGGTGGGTCTCTTCGAGGCAGAGGTGTATGATGAAGTGGAAGATACCCTTCGTTCTCTAAAGGAGAGAGGGTGCGTACTCTCGGTGGCAACCAGTAAACCGACTGAGCCGACGCTTCGAATACTTGAAAAATTTGATGTGAGAAAATACTTTGATGTTGTTGTTGGAAGCAATCCAGACGGAACTGGATCAGACAAGAAGAATATCATATCCCAGGTGCTTGAAAGCCTTAAAAAAGATCACGATTTGACAGAAGAAATGATCCAGGACGGACAGGCTGTAATGATAGGCGACAGACGCTACGACATAGAAGGCGGTAAAGCCTGCGGTCTCCAGACTATAGGTGTTCTCTATGGCTATGGCAGCAGGGAAGAATTTGAGGCTGCCGGAGCTGACCATATAGTAGAAACTCCGGATGAAATATTAGAGTTATAGAAAGAAATATATAGATAATACTGTCTGTCATTATATCTGACAGAGATATGAAGTAGAGCCTGTGTATATGTAAGTCGGGTGTGATTACATATACACAGGCTCTGTCTTGATTCTGATTTGTAATGGGTTATATGTATGACAAATAAGATCATTTTCTAATATTCGCTATATATCCAAAAAACGCTCCTATAATACCTCCTATTATATGGGTGATATTGGAGACATTGTCCTTTATAAATACTCCATCGACAACCTGGCCGCCTATATACAATACGGCAACAAGAATAAATGTGAGTGGTATAGATCCATCTTTAATACATGCAAATGATGACAGAAGAATGTAAGCGAATACTACTCCGCTTGCCCCCAGCAGTGCCGTTCCCGGGAAAAAGATGAAGTGGACAAGTCCTGTCATAAATGCTGTTGTAATGGTGACTACGAGCATGTCAGCTGATCCGTATTTTTCTTCAAGCAGCGGGCCGATTACCAGAAGCAGAGTCATGTTGTTGATGAGATGACTCCAGCTTGCGTGTCCAAATACATGTGTGAACATTCTGATGTATGTAAGCGGGTCGGTTAGGGGCGCTCTATATACCTCAAATAAAAGGATGTTGCTCCTGCCGCTTGTCAGGCAGTTCAGCAGATATGCTCCCAGACAAATAAGGGCAAATCCCAGAACTACCGGTGAGTTGAAGGATATCTTCAGTATTGTTTTCTGTTTGGTTTTCGCCATAAACTCCTAGTCTCCATCTAATCGTCGTAATCAGGCATATCATTGAAGTACATCTTGAGGAAGTTTGTGCTGTTCTCAAGAATTCTCATGGTTGATGGCAGAGGTACTGCAATGAGGTCATTAAAGACATATTCGCCTGCGGCAGAGTCTATTTCGCGTCCCATCTGAGATTCGTTGTGTGTATAGTCGGCGTTGAAACCGCCATATTTGTTGCCTCTTGCATCAAGTCTGATCCATTTCTTAAGATCAGGGTGATATACGGCATTCAGTGCATGCATGGCAAGCTTGCCGCCTTTGTGCTTGAGACGTACATAACAAAAGCCGGTGTAAAAGTTATTGGCACGGAGAAGTGCAGCCAGCAGGTTTGCTTTTGAGTAGCTGATTCCTGTGCGCGCTTCAAGAACGTCCGAGGCGCTGATCGTAATAACTGTAAAATTGCTATCATATGTGTGAGAAATCTCATCGCGGACAAAATAGTAACATGCCTGTATGATCTCGTCGCTGCTCTTGCACTTATCTGCCAGTTCTTTTGCTTTTGCGGCGACGATAGGATTGTCATAATCAACATACTTGTCGTATTGTAAATATGCAGAATCCTTATTTCTCTGTATTAGTTGCATTGTGTCATCTCTCCTTTATTACTTGAAATATGTAGAACTTCAGATAATAAGATTCATCTGCAGCCCACAAAATCGGGTGGTCAGGAGCCTGTGTCCGGAATTCTACCTGACGAAGCCTAACGTGCGAATTCGTGGCAGCCTGTCTGATGGTTTTGGTGAACAGCTCAAAATCCATGAAATGTGAACATGAACATGTTGCGAGAAATCCCCCATCTCTTACAAGCTTCATTGCGCGCAGGTTTATCTCTCGATACCCCTTGACAGCGTTCTTTATTGAGTTTCTTGACTTTGTGAATGCGGGTGGATCCAGAATGACTACGTCAAACTGCTCCCCTTTAGATTCTAATTCTGGAAGAAGGTCAAAGACATCTCTGCACTGGAATGTGACTGTGTCTTCGAGTCCGTTTAGTTTTGCATTTTCACGTGCCTGTGCTATCGCCAGTTCTGATGCGTCTACTCCCACAACGCTTCTAGCCCCGGCTATACCGGCATTGAGTGCAAATGATCCTGTGTGCGTAAAGCAGTCAAGAACCTTTGCGCCTTTGCATATCCGTTGAATGGCAAGACGATTATACTTCTGATCCAGGAAGAATCCGGTCTTCTGACCGTCTTTCACATCGACAATATATCGAACGCCATTTTCATTTATCTGAACATCGGTGTCAAACTCGTCACCGATAAATCCCTTATAAGGATCCATCCCCTCATGTTTTCTCACTTTCGCATCGCTGCGTTCATAAACACCCTGAATTATTATACCATCATTTTTAAGTATATTTTTTAAAATATTTATTAACAAATTTTTAACTTTATCAATGCCGAGGGCAAGAGATTCTACAACGAGAACATTTTCAAATTTGTCAATGACGATTCCTGGCAGAAAATCAGCTTCTCCAAATACAATTCGGCAGCTGCTGGTATCGACAGTCTTCTTTCTGTAGTCCCAGGCATCCTGTAGTCTCTTTGTAAAGAATTCTTCATTGATATCGGTATTCACATCCCTGGTGAGCATACGGATGATGATCTTGGAGTTCGTATTAATGAATCCTTTGCCGAGATGATATCCGTCAAAGTCGTTCACTATAATGATATCACCGTTTTCGAAGTTCCCTGTTATAGAGTCCACCTCGTTGTCAAATATCCATGCGCCGCCTGATTTCAAGAGACGGCCCTCCCCTTTTTTTAATGTAACAATAGCACTCATTATATGTTCCTTTCTACTGATCTGCATCAGTTCATTGTCTAATCTGCATTTTATCATAGAAGATGGACAATTCACAACAATGATATATGTAACAGAATTGTAACAAAAAATCCCTAAAAAAGTTATACTTGTAAAAAACATGTAACACGTGTATACTACGAGCTGTATCATAAGGGGGAACCGCGAAGCGGGGGATACCTTGTGATAATGTAGGCGCCGCACGAAGTGCTATGGAATGCGCCTGCTCAATAATGTATCATAAGGGGGAACCGCGAAGCGGGGGATACCTTGTGATAATGCAGGCGCCGCACGAAGTGCCATGGAATGCGTCTGCTCAATAAATCATAAGGAGGGCATAAGAATGTCTAAGAAGAGAGATAATGCGGAGAGCCGCACGGACATGAAGAAGATTATAGTCAGTGTGATAGCTGTTGTCCTTACTGTGGCGGTTATCTTTTCGGCAAATGTGATCACCCGGGCTGATGAGGCTGGCGTGGCAGTGATTGCAACTTCTACAGATGCAGATAAGGCAGGAATTATCCTGGATAGCGACGGATACTTCAGATATTATAAAGAAGGTGTTGCGTATACAACGCCAGGCTGGATAAGTGTGAATGATGAGGATCTGCGCATAAGCAAGGCTGGTCATGTGACAGAGTCATATAACACAACTACAAAGGTGCTGAGCCTGTACAGAAGCGGCAGGAAGACAAAGGCAAGCAATCTCGCATTTGTGCTTAAGGACGGATATGTATATGTGTTTGATGCAAATGGTGTGCAGGTAAGCAAAGAGGGATGGTATGTAACTGATTCAGCAAATAAATATTATGTTTCAAAGAACAGCAGGGTTACAAAGAAATTTGTGCGCTCAGGAAGTATCATCAACATGTACAGTTACCAGAAAAGCGGACTTATGTGGAAGAAGTATACTAACTCATGGCAGACTGTAGACAATAAAGATTACTATTTCAACAAATATGGAATATGTACAACTGTATATGACAGAGCGACAAGAAAGGCATCTGTGTTAAAAGGCAGCAAGAAATTTGTGCCAGCAAGAAACCAGATGGTTACCTTGAGAGATGGAAAGAATTATTATTTCAATCTGCAGTCAAAAAAGACTACTAAAAAGGGCTGGTATAGTCCTGAAGATGGTGTATATGTGTATGTTGGAACAAACGGAACGGTGATAAGGAAGGTTTACAGATCAAACAAGCTGTATGTTGCCTCTGCTTACAATGCATCCAAAAAGTTGTGGGTGTCAAGCAAGAATATGTGGATAAATACAGGAAGTAAGCTGATATATATCAACAAATACGGTGTAGGAACTAAGGTGTATAATGTTTCATCAAGGACATTATATACGTATTCGGCAAAGACGAAGGGATATGTAAAGGTCAGGAACAAGCTTGATAAACTGAATGGAACAAAGTATTATTTCTACAATAAAAATGGTGTAAGAGCCTTGGCAAATGGATGGAAGAAGGCATCATCAACAGAATATTATTATGTAAGCAGATCGGGATATGTGACAGCTAAGTACATAAGTAAAAATGGAATAAAGACTTATTTTGATCTGAACTACAGTAAGAACAGTTGGGTTCAGAGAAAACAGGTGTGGAAGAATGTTGGAGACACAAAGTATTATTTTAACAACCGCGGAATAGCGACAATATGTTACGATTCTTCAACAAAAAGAGGTTACACATTCCAGAGTGGAAAATGGAAGGCTATAACCAGAACAATAAGAAAGATAGATAAATCCAGCTACTATTTTGATGGATATGGAAGAAGAGTGACAAAAGCCGGCGTGTATAAGACATCAAATGGATATCTTGCATATGTAAATGGCTATGGCATTGTCTATAAGAAGGAGTATGATCTGTCAGTAAAGAGAAATTATAGCATAGATCTTGGCAATGGAAGAACTACAAGCGTATATGGATATTATGAGCTGGAAGAGGCGCAGGCTTTGATGCAGGAAGTAAATCAGTATCGTATAGACAATGGCCTTTCACCGCTTAAGATATCAAAATCACTGACGGAGACAGCAACAACCAGAGCCAAGGAGATAAGCAATACATATGACCACACAAGGCCAAATGGAACGCTGTGTACAAAGTCTATGTATGAGCTTTTTGGCGAGAATCTGGCGTGTGGTTTCAGTTCAGGGGATCTGGCGTTTAGAGCATGGACAAAATCTACAGCGCATGACAGAAATATGCTCAGTACATCATACAAGACAATAGGTGCTGCTGTATTTATTGCACTGGATAATGATAAAGAGGGCTTCGTAAGATATTATGTGCTGACATTTGGACAATAAAAATGTCTTGTAAAGATGATTTATTATTGTTTAAATAAATTGAATTATGTGTGAAAATAGAGTACCATACATAGTATAAAGCAATTGGTCGGATAGTATGTGAAAACTGGCTAGTTTGGAAATGGAGATTGTGTGTGGGTTACATATATTCGTCGTTAGATAGGGGCGCTGATGAAGATCAGTTTACATATGATAACAGAATAATAAAGATGCTGCCCATGACAGTGGGCAGAGCGTATTTCGATCTGCGCAATTACAATGCGCAGACTGGAGAATTCTATGTATATATTGAATGGGATGAGGATATCAACAGGAGGCTTGCGTATCCTCTTCCATCAGGGGGATATTTTGTCAAAACCACGATATCCCAGGCTTACATATTTCACAGACTTGAATGTGGACTTCCGGTATATATGAAGTTTGTTTCAAGAGGCAGCGGGTTGTATCCGTACAGAACATTTACTATGCTGGATGGAAGGCCATACAGCGTGGAATTTGGCGGTGGCGAGCTTAGACCGTTTGAAGACCGATATGAGGAGTTAGGTTGTAAGCAGCATCCAGATGGCAGAGATGAGACTGCGGGAAGCCGTACAGGTTCGTCGGTATCATCGGCCGGAAGTGGAAGATTTGTATGGAGTGGAAGCCGTATGAGAGAGTTGTTTGGCAGCCAGGGCGGATTTCGGATGCTTTTCGGCAGTCAGAGAGGCTTGCGTCAGCTTTCAGGCAGCCAGAGATATGTGAATGGCGGCAGCGGTATGAGAATGCTTTCCGGAAATCAGAGAGGCTTGCGCCTGCTTTCGGGCAGTCAGAGATATATGTATGGTGGCAGCGGGATGAGAATGCTTTCCGGCAGCCAGAGAGGTCTGCGCCTGCTTTCGGGCAGTCAGAGATATATGTCTGGTGGCAGCGGGATGAGAATGCTTTCCGGCAGTCAGAGAGGCTTGCGCCTGATTTCAGGCAGCCAGATAAGAGGCGATTTAATATCAGATCATCAAGGCGTTTTTGATATGTCACACAGGATCCCTGAATTGCAGTCTGAAGAAGATCTCTCTATCGGCCAAAAGCCTGTAATATACGAAGCATTTCCTGCGCAGTGGCAGCTCATAAACAGGCACAGGAGACCGACCAGAAGGATTGGCGGTAATGCGGCATTTGGATATGGACTTGATCTTATCTGATGTGCTATATGATGTTAGATGGAGGATTTATGGCGGAGATAAAAGGGTTTCACACATTGTGGACTGCCCCGTTTTTTCAGAATAATGATAGAGACACATATGATATGCAGGATTATGAACTGCTTACTATGATTTTGTCAGCTCTTATGTGGAGAAAGAATAATGGCCCTGTCACCATGTATGGTGATTCAAGGGCCATTGATTTTATAGGAGAAAAAGGAATTGCGGATATATGGGATGGTGGATTAAAGGAAATTCACGTGCCGGGCAGTGTGCCGCCCCGGGTGTTCTGGGCGGCGGGGAAACTGTATGCATTGAGGCTTGTGGATATGCCTTCTGTTATGGTGGATATGGATCTGATCGTATGGAAAAATGTATCCGGCTACATAGATGGCGCAGATGTATGCGCAATACATAGAGAAGGACTGTATCCGGACGTGTATCCTGATAAGAGTTTTTTTAATATGAATGATTCTTACAGCTTTGATTCGGACTGGGACTGGGATGAGCCGGCAGTAAATACTTGCATGTTATATATCCGTGATAATGAGTTTAAGAATTATTATGTGGACAAAGCTGTTGATTTTATGGAGAATTGCCTGGAGAAAGATGAGAATCTGTGTCACATGGTATTTGCGGAACAGCGGATGCTGGCTTTGTGTGCACGGCAGAAAGGGATAGAAGTGTCATCTTTTTTTCCTGAGGCTGCGGATATTGAGAGACAGGACATGTTCACACATATATGGGGATATAAGAATATATTGAAATTCAACTATCAGAAGAGAGTTGAGTTCAACAGAAAACTGTGTGATCGTATAGAGAGAGAGTTTCCTGAGTATGCCGGGCTGGTGGCAGAGCTTGATGTAGCCAGATGATGCCGGCGGGGCATGTTTTGACCGGTTAGCTGCTGAACATGAGAGGATGACAGGGTGAGAGGGCGTCGTATGTTTTTGATCGACAAAATGAAAAAAATCCCTAAGGAGATATATATTTATATCATGTGGGGGGTAGTTGTTGGAATTGTAAATCTGGGCTCCGCCTGGATCTTCATGTATAAATGCGGGATAGATCCGGTAAGGGCGAATTTTCTGGCATGGATATTGTATAATTTTGTGTCGTTTGTCACAAACAGGAAATCTGTGTTTCATACGGTGTCCGAGACTGCTGGGGAGTTTGTCAGGGAGCTTATATCATTTTATGTGAGCAGAGTGTTTACACTTATAGTTGAGGAAGCGCTGATATTTCTGCTGGTAGAGGTGTTGAAGCTCTGGGCCATGGGAATCAAGGCGTTTACATCAGTTTTGGTAATAGTCCTCAACTATTACATAAGTAAGAAATTTATATTCAAAACCATGAAAGAAAAACTCTGAAATGGGAGTCTTTATCGAATTTTAATAAAAAAACATGGTTACTATTACTTCCAAACAAGAAATAGTTGGAGTATAATAAAAAAAGTTGTAAAAACGCATAGGGTATTACTATGCCTTTTGAGGCTGTATATACAAGGCGTACTTTCACAATATTAACAGAAAAATGCAGTGCAAGGAGATAAGTATGAAAAAGAGAGTTGTAATTACAGGTATAGGAGCTATAACCCCGGTCGGCAATACAGTTGATGAATACTGGAATTCGCTGAAGGAAGGCAGACATGGCTTTGGACCTATCACTCAGTTTGATGCTTCCGCATATAAGTGTAAACTTGTAGGTGAGGTTAAGAATTTTGTGGCAAAGGATTATATAGATCCAAAGTCAGCAAGACGTATGGCAAGATTCACACAGTTTGCAGTTAAGGCTACTCAGGAAGCAATGGCAGATTCGGGAATAGATATGGCAGAAGAGGACGCATACAGAGTTGGAACATGTATCGGATCTGGTGTAGGTTCACTTCAGGAGCTTGAGAATGCGTATGGAACTATTCTTACAAAAGGACCTCTCCGTGTCAGTCCATTCGTTGTTCCTATGATGATCAGCAACATTGCAGCAGGTAACGTTGCAATCCAGTTTGGACTTAAAGGCAAGAGCATAGATGTTGTAACAGCGTGTGCATCTGGAACGAACAGTATAGGCGAGGCGTTCAGAACAATCCAGTACGGAGATGCTGATGTCATGGTAGCCGGTGGATGCGAGGCAGCAGTTTCGCCGATCGGTATATCTACATTTGATTCACTGACAGCGCTTACATCATCTACAGATCCAGACAGATGTTCTATTCCATTCGATAAGGACAGAAGCGGATTTGTTCTCGGTGAGGGTGCAGGTATAGTTATTCTTGAGGAGCTTGAGCATGCAAAGGCAAGAGGTGCAAAGATCTATGCTGAACTTTCAGGATATGGATGTTCAAGCGATGCATATCACATCACAGCACCTGAGGAGTCAGGAGAGGGTCCTGCAGTTGCAATGAAGAATGCAGTTAATGATGCCGGACTTCCACTTGATGCAGTTCAGTATATCAATGCACATGGTACAAGTACACACCTGAACGATCTCGTTGAGACACGTGCGATCAAGAAGGCATTTGGAGATCATGCAAAGGATATCAAGATCAACTCAACAAAGTCAATGACAGGACATCTTCTCGGTGCAGCTGGTGCCATCGAAGCTATTGCCTGTGTCAAGAGTATAGAGGAAGGTTATATTCACAGAACAAGAGGCCTTATCGAGAGCGAAGAGGAACTTGATCTGGATTACTGTAAAGAGCCATGTGAGATGGATGTCGATGTTGCTATCAGCAACTCACTTGGATTCGGTGGACACAATGCATGTATCGTATTACAGAAGTATAAGGAGTAGTAATCATGTTATTTATAAAGAAAAAAGCAAAGGATGCAGAGATACTTGCAGCCAAAGAGGCTGAGAAAGCTAAGACCACAGAGAATGTTCAGGAAGCACCGAAGATCGAGATGGTAAAGTGTCCTAAGTGCGGCAAAGAAGTTGAGAAAGAAAGAGTTAAGAATGCAAAGTATATATGTTATGAGTGCGGTTCTTATTTCAGAGTAAAGACAAAGAATAGAATCCGTATGGTTACGGATCCCAAGTCATTTGAGCCTTGGTTTGAGGATATGCCAAGTTCAAATCCGCTTGGAACAGAGGGCTATGAGGATAAGGTTGCCGCAGCACAGGCAAAGACAAACCTCAAGGAAGCAGTTACCATTGGAAAGGCAACCATCAATGGTGAGCCTGCTGTGATCGGTGTGTGCGATGCCAGATTCCTTATGAGCAGCATGGGATATGTTGTGGGTGAGAAGATAGCCAGAGCGGTTGAGAAGGCTACAGAGGAGAAACTTCCGGTATTCATGTTCTGTTGTTCAGGCGGTGCGCGTATGCAGGAGGGAATCATATCCCTGATGCAGATGGCAAAGACATCTGCTGCGTTCAAGAAACATTCGGATGCAGGACTTCTGTATGTGTCCATACTTACAGATCCTACAACAGGTGGTGTGACAGCAAGCTTTGCAATGCTCGGTGATATCATTCTCGGTGAGCCGGGTGCGCTTGTAGGATTTGCCGGACCAAGAGTTATCAAGCAGACTATAGGACAGGAGCTCCCAGAGGGCTTCCAGAGATCAGAGTTTCTTGTTGAGCACGGCATCATAGATGGTATAATCACCAGAGATAAGATGAAAGACACTATGTATGATCTTATCGTGACACATAAGCAGAGACAGGGATATGCAAACTTTGACAAAGATGTTGTGGACGAAAAGTTTGATATAAGCGAGATACTGAAGGAGAGACTTAAGGATGATGAGCCGAAGAGCCCATGGGAGAAACTTAAGGGCGCGCGTCAGATGACCAGACCTTCAGGATTTGACTATGTAAAATATATATGTGATGATTTCCGTGAGATGCACGGAGACAGGACTATGAACGATGACAGAGCCATCGTGGGTGGTATAGGTCATATAGATGGACAGCCTGTAACTGTTATATCACAGGTCAAAGGTGCTTCTATTGCAGAGTGTATGGAGAGAAACTTTGGCATGCCGCTTCCTGACGGATATAGAAAGGCTCTTCGTCTGATGAAGCAGGCAGAAAAGTTTGGAAGACCAATAATCACATTTGTAAATACTCCTGGAGCATTCTGTGGACTTGAGGCTGAGGAGCGAGGAATGGGTGAGGCAATAGCGAGAAACCTCTATGAGATGTCATCGCTCAAGGTTCCTGTACTCTGTATTCTCATAGGAGAAGGCGGCAGCGGTGGAGCTCTTGCTCTTGCGGTGGGCAATGAAGTGTGGATGCTTGAGAATGCCACATATTCAATCCTTTCTCCAGAGGGATATGCTTCTATTCTCTGGAAAGATAGCAACAGAGCAGAGGAAGCTGCGGAGGTTATGCAGATAACCGCACAGGATTTGAAGAGGCTTAACGTTATCGAGCAGGTAGTTCCTGAGTATGGCGGAGCAGATGAGGAGTCTGTGCCATATATAGGCAAATATCTGAAGATGAATATAAAAGAGTTTCTGAAGAAGTACAGTGAGATGTCTTCTGATGAGATAGCTCAGGACAGATACAGCAGATTCAGAAATCTGTAAGACATATATATATGGATTGAGTGCAGACAGCTGTGGTGTGATCGTTGATTGCTCCGCAGCTGTCTGTACTTTGTATTGAAGATATCTATATTTTTTGGTACACTTTATGTATGAACGGCTTGAGACAGGCTGATGTTCGACGACTTGGAGGAGCATATATGAAGAGACAGCTAAGAATCATCTTAATAGTTATAATAGCGGCTGTAGCAGCGACGGCGGTTATATTTGCTGTGAAGTATATAAAGAACGGAGGAGAATTCCTTACACCGGTTGGTACAAGAGCAGAGTTTATCGGTGATACAAAGAAATATCCTTCTGAACTTTTGACAAAGGGAAACGCAATATATGATTCTGACGGTGAGAAGGTCATGCTCAGAGGTGTGGAAGTTCCGGAATCGCATGAACTCTATAAAGAAAAACGGTTTAAAGAAGATTTTTATGATGGAGTGTTCAAATTGGGCGGGAACGCCATCAGGGTTCCTGTGTCACCGGCAGAATATAAGAGAGATGATTATTATCTGTGGAGATATCTTGACCGCATAGTGGCTTGGGCAGGAGAGAATGGCAATTACGTGATTATTGATTGGGACTACACCGGCAATCCGATAGATGGTACGGGAGATGAGATGCCGGATATAAAGGATAATCCCCTGGATTATTCCGCTGAATTCTGGAAAGCTGTTGCGACCTATTTCAAGAATGTGCCAAATGTAATATATGAGATATACAATGAACCTGTGGGCATGAGCGATTCAGAGTGGAAGAGATGTGCTGACAGCCTTGTGAGTGTCATCAGAGATGCCGGATCAAAGCAGCTCATAATCGTAGGCAGTCCAGATTATTGTTATGATCTTGGCTGGCTTGATGAGCTTGGAGTCGACGATGACAATATCGCATTTTCTATGCATGTGTATCCTGACAGGGTATTCTGGCAGAAGTATATGCCGGAATATGTGTCGAGTTACCCTGTTATAGTGACTGAATGGGGATATGCAGATGATGATGTAGAGGCAGAGAATGAAAAGATGAATGGTACAAAGAATGTGTTTGGAATAAAGTTTTCTCACTTTATGGACAAGCATGAATCCAGTTGGATAGCAAGCTCGTATAACTATAAAGGCGATACCCCGATGTTTGAAAAGAATTTTAAGGGCAAGACAAAGTGGGGAGAATTCGTTTCAGAATTACTTGAATAAAATACTAAGGGAGAATTTACAGATATGGCAGTAAGAATATTGGGAACAGGAAGTTGTCTGGCAGATAAAGAGGTTACAAATGATGAATTGGCAAAATATGTTGATACGTCTGATGAATGGATATCCTCAAGAACGGGAATAAAGAGAAGGAGAATAGCCACGACCGAGACAACTACCAGTATGGCGTCTGAGGCGGCTCTGAGAGCTCTGGATATGGCAGGAAAAGCTGCAGAGGATGTGGAACTTATAGTTCTTGCGACTGTTACTCCAGACTATTATACACCGAGTGGAGCGTGCCAGGTGCAGGCGGCCATCGGTGCAGACAAGGCTATAGCCTTTGATGTGAATGCGGCATGTTCAGGATTTGTGTTTGCGTTAAATATTGCAAAGATGTACATTGAGACGGGATTTGTGAAGAATGCTCTTGTGATTGGGGCGGAGACTTTGTCCAAGATAATAGACTGGGAGGACAGGGGAACCTGTGTATTGTTCGGTGATGGAGCAGGTGCAGCATATCTGGAGGAATCAGATACAGGAATCATAAGCATCGTACAGGGCTCTATAGGCAAGAAAGGAATGGTTCTCGCCTGTGAGAGCAGGAAGACGAACAATATATTTGTTCCGGATGAAGTGACACCGGACTATCTCTATATGGATGGACAGGAAGTATACAAGTTTGCAGTCAGACAGTGCCCTAAGTGCCTTCAGGAGGCCATGGATAAGGCAGGAATTACAGCAGACGATGTGGATTACTTCGTACTTCATCAGGCAAATGTCAGGATTATTGAGTCGGTTGCGAAGAGGCTCAAGGCTCCTATGGAGAAGTTCCCTACAACGCTTGATTATACTGGCAATATGTCGGCTGCAAGTGTGCCGGTACTTCTGGATCAGCTGGTCAGGGAGCATGGACTTAAGAAAGGTGACAAGATTGCCATGTCTGCATTTGGTGCAGGATTGACATATGGTGCGGTTGTCATGGAGTGGTAGGAAGCTTGTGAAGCGTTCTGGCTATTGTTAAGATAAGAGTACAATTATTATATGGCAAAAAAATAAGAGACTGTCAGACGAATAGAGGTGATTTACTTTGTGATTTCGTTTGGCAGTTTCTTATTTTTATTTCTAAATTAGAATCTAAACTAGAATTTTAAATTAGAAGCAATATGTTCAGAAATATATTGGAGAATATCTGAGAAAAATCATAGCCTGTATTCTCTTAGTCTGGACCTCAGATTTCTGTAGTCTGGAAGGATTTCTTCCACCTCTTTCCAGAATAGCGGTGAGTGGTTCATCTGTTTTCTGTGGCATAGTTCGTGTACCACAACATAATCTATAAGCTCCGGTGAAGTTGCCATGAGCATACAGTTGAAGTTTAAATTGCCTGATGAACTGCAGCTTCCCCACCTGGTCTTCTGATGCCTGATGGTTATCTGCCCATATGTTACGCCTATGATTTGGGCGAAATATTTTACTCTTTCCGGAATGATAATGCGCGCTTCTTCTGTCATATGACGCAGTTCTTTGTCGGACATGACACCTGCAGGAATTGGGTCATGAGCCAGGCGGTCTTGCATGATGGCCAGATGTTTCAGTATCCATGTCTGCTTTGATTCAACGAATTCTCTGATTCTGACATCTGAAAGGTGATATGGTGCACGCACTGTAATCTGGAGATCCGGGCTGATCTCCAGTCCAATGGTTTTTCTTCTGGTTTTGATTATCCTGTAATCTGGTATGTCGTTCATTGCTTTTGTCTGATGGATTATCTCTTATCTATAGGTACGTATTCCTTTGGTTCTACAAGGCTTGGATATGCAGGGCGCATAATTTTGTAGCTGTTGATGAGCTCTTCCATACGGTGGGCACTCCAGCCGACAACTCTGCCTATTGCAAACAGAGGTGTGTACAGTGCGTAAGGTATCTTGAGCATCTTGTAGAGCAGTCCACAGTAGTAGTCAATGTTGATGCAGACTCCTTTGTAAATCTTGCGTTCCTCGGCGATAACCTCAGGTGCGACTCTTTCTATGAGCTCATAAAGCTTGAATTCGTCCTTTTCATGTTTTTCTTCGGCAAGCTTTTCTACATATTCTTTTATGATGACAGCTCTTGGATCTGACAGAGAGTAAACCGGCTGTCCCATTCCATATACAATTCCGCTTTTGTCAAATGCTTCTCCGCGCACAATCTTGCGGATGTATTCACGTACCTGATGTTCGTCTGTGACATCTTCAACGTTGGTGTGGATGTTTTTGATCATCTCCATAACCTTCAGATCACCGCCGCCATTGAGAGGCCCCTTGAGTGAACAGAGAGCTGCAGCTATTGTTGCGTATGTGTCTGATCCGGATGAAGTAACTACACGTGTGGTAAATGTAGAATTGCTACCACCGCCGTGCTCCATGTGAAGAACAAGTGCAAGATCCAGGACTTTTGCCTCAAGCTGGGTATACTTTCTGTCAGAACGGAGCATACTCAGGATATTTTCAGCAAATGAGAGCTCGGGATCAGGTTTGTGTATGTAGCAGCTTTTTCCGAGTTCGTAGTGTCTGTAACCCTGAAACGAATACACAGCGAGTCTTGGAAATACACTTATGATCATAAGGCATTGCTGGAGGACGTTGTCGAGAGATATGTCTGTCTCTGATTTGTCGTATGAACCAAGTGCCAATATGCTCTTTGTCATGTTTGAAATGATATCCTTTGTAGGATTTTTCATTATGACATCCTGGATAAAGTTATGTGGAAGGTCATAGGCCAGATTGAGCACCTGCTTGAATTTGGCAAGCTCAGTCTCATCAGGAAGTTTTCCAAAAAGGAGCAGGTATGTGCATTCCTCAAATCCGAATCTATTCTCTGATATGAAGCCGTCTATGAGCTGCCTTATTTCGTAGCCTCTATAGTAAAGCTCGCCGTCCGCAGGTGTGTGTACACCATTCTCCAGTTTGTGGGCCTTGCTTAGAGATATATTTGTTATTCCTGCATTTATTCCGATTCCGTTCAGATCGCGGAGTCCACGTTTTACACCATATTCCTCGTAAAGATTGCTTGCTATGGTGTCATTCTCAATACAGAGTCCGAGGCGTTCCTTCGTGAATGAACTAAGATTATTAATTGACATAAATAAACTCCTTTCAAGTAGCTTTCCTGTGAATTATCTCACTTATTCGCAACTATTGCAATGTGAAATGATTGTGTGTCTGCAAAATATTATGTATAATGTATATGTTTGCGGGATGAAGCAAGTGCAGTATCCGGATTCGATTTGGGAAGATGGGATTTGGGATAACTGGAATATTGTTCATAGGGAGGTACGTACATTTGGAAGATAAAGATAAAGTAAAGAAAACTGATGGTACGGTGAAGGCGTCAAAAGCGATGGTGAGCAAGGCGTCGATTGGCGGAGAAAGAAGACCGACAGACGGTAGTAAGACGCCTAGCGGAAGCCGTCCATCAGGTGGCAGCCGTCCGGCAAGTGGAAGCCGTCCATCAGGTGGCAGCCGTCCGGCAAGTGGAAGCCGTCCGGCAAGTGGGAGCCGTCCATCAGATGGCAGCCGCCCGGCAGGTGGCAGTCGTCCATCAGGCGGCGGAAAAGCTGCAAAAAGCCGTCCGAAGAGTGCAACAGAGCAGGAGAGAAGCCGTACAAGTACGGGGCGTCCTCTGGCAGGCAGCGCAGATACACGGAGCAGGACAAAGGACAGTACAAGGCATGCACCAAAGTCAAATAAGTCAGGCGCATCCTCAGCGGATTTACATAGAAAGAAAAAAAAGCAGACACCAAGGCTCAATGCGAAAAGGGTACTGTTTGCAGCACTTATAGTTGGAATATTCCTTTCGGTTATCGCGACTGTAATCATGAGAGCGAATATGCTCAAGGTTAAGCAGATAGAGACGAAATACAACATAGGGGATAGCTTTGATATAAGCAATTACTTTGAAGCGGACAGCAATGATGCGAAGCTGATATTTGACAACGACTCGTTCAATCCTACTGAACTTGGCGAATATACACTGAAGTTTACAGTCCAGAGAGGTAAGCTGAAAATGACAAAAAAGGGCACGATCAATGTTGTCGATGAGGTGAATCCATATATTGAAGGACCGGATGATATAGATGTTGCTGTAGGACAGGAGATAAACTGGGGAGACTACTTCAATGTTACAGACAATGATCCTGATATACAGAGTAAACTGAAGTCGGTAAAGGAAGTGGATACAAGCACTGCCAGACCAGTGAGCGTTACGCTAACAGTTACAGACTGGGCAGGAAATTCATCATTGAAAAAGATAACTGTCAATGTCCTTAAGGATAATTTCTCGGAGTAGATTTCTGATAACAGATTTATGGGCAGTTTCTGGCAAGGTAAAATATCATGTGAAAATAAAAAACTTCATCGATGTGATCTGCAGTGAATCATATCGATGAAGTTTTTGTTATATGTATTATGAGATAGGCGGTTTTCTGAGCTGCTCGTCAAGCTCTGAATTATCAACCACAACTGTCTTTGCTTTTTTAACTTTCTCTTTCTTCTTTGTTGCATGCCTCTTGTGTATACGCTTTATAAGCGTAACTACTAAAAGCATGATCACACCGACGCTGATGAGAACTACTGACAGACCGTATCGGTCGAGGATCTTGTCTAAGATGTTGTAGCTCGAATTCTCCCACAATCCATCTGCCTTCAGATCTCCCTGTACCTTTTCCAGACAGTATTCTGTGCCGGTGCACTGGGGAATATTGGGAAGTCTTGATGTGATGGCGGTGAGGTTTGATGCCTGTTCGTCTGTCACGTTGAAGTATTTGTAGGAAAGTGCCTCTTTTCCTGTAGTCGTGACAGGATCGTCAAGACCTACATTGATCAGATACCATTCTCCTCCAAGGTATACAGCGTTCCAGGCGCAGTTGTTGATGCTGCCTTCATCCTTTAATTTTTTCTGTGTCTCCATGGAATCATCCAGAAGATCGGAGTTCTGACCTTCAATATATATACATGGGACATCGATGGAATCCATGATAGCCTTGAAAGCCTTTGCATATCCGTAGGATACCGCCGTCTGATACTTGGAGTTAAAGACTCCGTCTGCTGTGAAGGCGTATATGTTATCCTGATTTCTGGATGTTATGTCTGATGAATAATATACCTTGTTGATCATTGCGTTGTGGATGAGGTACACTTTCTCATAATCCTTTGCGCTCTCATCCAGTGTTGCAGCGTAGTTTCGTATAGTCATATCCAGGTTGTTCTTGTAGATAGAACGGATATCGCCGTTGGCATAAAGCGAGTAACACTCTACGGTGAGTGAAGTGAATTTCAGTTCCCCGGATGACTCCTGATGATATTCGTAGTTATCTGACATCCAGAAATACTCTGGATGATCGGCAAGCACAGCGTTCACAACCTGTTTGAGACCATCCTCCCCGAGGACTTCCCAGTCCTTGTTGCTTACTGATAGTGTAAATGCTGTGTAGTATCCACCGTCCTGATACTGTGCAGTCTGCGTTGAATTGTGAAAGCTTGTGGCAGCATCATTGATCTGTTTGTATACAGTGCGGTATGCGCTGTTGTCAAATTGATCATAGAAATAAGTCTTGCCATTTACTTTGTCTGCATCGTTGCTGCTCTCTGAAGCATCATCAGAGGCAAATGCTGAGATTGACATAGCAAGTGTCATGACCATTGCCAGCAATAGTGCAGTTATTCTCTTTTTCATACTGGAAACACTCTCCTTTTTTTGCATAAGCAAATCCCTTAGTATATTTCATATAATAATAACACATCGCATAGAAATTTGCTACAAATAAAAGTGGTTGTGTTTTGTAGAAACGAAAGTGTATAATCGTATAAAAAGTATACGAAGGGAGGAAATTTATGGCTTCCAATTGCGATATGTGTGCACACTATGTGTACGATGAAGAAGATGATTTTTATGAGTGCCTGGTAAATATGGATGAAGATGACTTTGCCAGATTTATAGCAAGGGGGTACGACAACTGTCCATATTTTCAGCTTGATGATGAATACAAAGTTGTCAGACACCAGATGTAATGTTATTTTTCAAATGATTCTGCCAGCTCTGTGAGGTAGACATATCTGTCAAGCAGATGATCCAGTTCTTCTTCAAGCTTTTCCTTACGAGCGGTTAGCTCGTTTAATTTGATGAAATCCGAGGCGGAGACGTTAATAGCGTCTTCAGTCTCAGCTATTTCTTTTTCTTTGACTGCAATGTCATCCTCAATCGTTTCATATTCCCTTTGTTCATTATATGAGAATTTTTTCTTTGGCGAATCCGAAGGTTTCTTCTTCTCTTTTTCTCTGCTGCTCTGCAATTCGGCTTTGACCGGGGCTGCAGTTGAGACTGCGCTGTTTGCAAATGATCCGTGGGTTATATAGTAATCGGTATAGCCGCCCTCAAATTGTGAGATGTGTCCATGCCCGTCAAATACAAGAAGTTTGCGGACAACTCTGTCGAGAAAATATCTGTCGTGGGAAACTGCTATAAGGATTCCCTGGAATGAGTCCAGATAGTCCTCCAATATACAGAGCGTGGATATATCCAGATCATTTGTCGGCTCATCAAGGATAAGAACATTCGGCGATGAGACCAGCACTTTCAGCAGATACAGACGACGCTTTTCACCTCCTGAAAGTTTTTCTATGCGCTGATGCTGCAAAGTTCCGTCGAACAGAAATCTCTCGCACATGGTTGATGCTGACATGAGTCCTTCGGTTGTCTGTATGTATTCTGCAGTTTCTTTGACGTAGTCCAGAACCTTCATGTTCGGATCAAGCGCTTCGTTCTCCTGTGAGAAATAACCAATCTTTACGGTATCACCTATATCGAGGTATCCGCTGTCTGGCTTCGTGATTCCCGTGATGAGTTTCATGAGGGTGGTCTTGCCGCATCCGTTGGGCCCCACGACCCCTATCCTGTCGGTGCGGAGAAAATTATATGAAAAATCGCTGATGACTGGTTCGTGGCGGTTAGGCCATGTTTTTGTAACGCCATGAATCTCAACAGTTTTATTGCCGAGACGGCTTGCGATGGAGCTCATGGTGACGGATTGGGTCTCTTTGATAAGTTCCTCACTTGCAAGCTTTTCATATCTCTGTATGTGCGCCTTCTGTTTTGTGCTTCTTGCCCGGGCGCCTCTCTGCATCCATGCGATTTCTTTTCTGAGTATGTTCTGGTGTTTACTCTGGGTTGCCAGAGCAATATTCTCCCGCTCTGCCTTGAGCATGAGATAACCCTCATAGTTGGTGTTGTAGCTGTAGGTTTTTCCCTTGTCGATCTCTACTATGCGGTTGCACACTTTGTCGAGAAAATATCTGTCGTGTGTGACCATGACAAGGGCGCCCCTGTAATTGTTCAGATAATCTTCCAGATACTCAGTCATGTCGTTGTCAAGATGATTTGTTGGCTCGTCGAGTACCAGTATGTCACAGCTTGATAAAAGAGCTGCAGCCAGAGCCACCTTCTTGCGCTGACCGCCTGACAAAGTGTTTACCATCAGACTTGTATCATCAAAACCGAGCCTGTGGAGAAATGACTTGGCATCCCCTTCTATACTCCATTTGTTTTCTTCGTTGGAGTTGGCAGTGATAACATAGTCGTATATGCTGACTGCATCACTGAAATTCGGGGTCTGGGGAAGATAGCGGATGACTACGTTGGTACCCTTGGATACCTGTCCCTCGTCACATTCATCGATACCTGAGATTATCTTGAGCAGTGTCGATTTGCCGGTTCCATTGACTCCGATCACCCCGATCTTGTCACCTGAGTTTACGGAGAAGTCCGCCTTGTCGAACAACACCTTGTCTGTATAAGCTTTTGAAAAATTTTTAATTGTGAGTAAGTTCATATATGATATGCGTTATTGGCAATCCTTTCGTATATTTGTAGTCTATTTTAAATGCAGTAAACAGGTGAGTCAAGGCGCATAAAATAATAAAAAAACTGACAAAAATTACTTGGAAGCTGACAACACACTCTTTGAATAAATGCAAAAAATAAATGTAAAATTTGGTAAGTATAGCTAAAAAAACATCTGAAACACCTGTTTTACTTAATAAAAACAGGCTGATTGCACAAAAAGGTTTACAATTTTAAAGTTTTGTAATTTGCAATTTATACTGGAAAGTAGTATAAATTGAACATTGATGACGTTCAGAGAAGAACTGTATTCAATGAATGGAGGTAAAAGTATGATGGAATCAACAGATATCAAAGTAAAGCTTAATTCAGTAGATCAGGTTAGGCAGTTTGTAGAAACCATGAGAAAGTATGAAGGTGATGTAGATGTATATTCCACAAACCGGAATTACCTTGTGGATGGAAAATCGATTCTTGGCGTGTTCAGTCTTGGCCTTGATCAGGAACTTACAGTCAAATTCTACGGTGGAGCATCAGAGTCGTTCATAAGCACATTACAGCCTTTTATGCTTGCGGCTTAATATTGTATATAAATTGTAGATAAATGGAATATATTTCCAGCGAATTTTGGTGGGTGGTATGCATTGACACACCGAACCGGAGAGTGTTAGAATATCTTTATAAGTGAACAGATATCTGGATTGTCTGACTGAGATGTCAGCCGTGGTATCTGTAATATAAAAGAGATATTAGGGGGCGCAGCCAATGCAGATTACAGAGATGAAAGCTAAAGTGAACACTATGGATGACATCAAGAAGTTTGTATCATACCTGAATCAGTTTCCTAACGATGTTGATGTCTCATCAGCTCAGTATGTTGTAGATGGAAAGTCTATTTTAGGTGTGTTCAGTCTTGATCTTGAAAGACCACTCACAGTTAAGTTTCACGGCGAAGTAGCACCAGAGCTTCAGGAGAAACTTGACGAGTTCAAGTGCTGATCACGTCGGTTACATAAGAAAGCAAATGAAAGCAGGCTGCAGATTTTTTCTGCGGCCTGCTTTCGTTTGTTCTTTGTAAAATGCTGTCAGATGGCTTGCGAAGAACAGAGTGAAACAGGAGGTTTGTAATTATGGTTTATGAGTCAGATCAGGGGTTGGAGTACCATATAAAAGTGAATGGAGACATGATAGGGAAGTATGTTATCATGCCCGGAGATCCTAAGCGATGTGCACTTATAGCACAGTATCTTGATGATGCAAAACTGGTGGCGGACAGCCGTGAGTTCGTTACTTATACAGGTTATCTGGATGGAGAGAAAGTCAGTGTGACGTCAACCGGAATTGGTGGTCCTTCGGCGGCGATAGCGCTTCAGGAACTGGCGCACTGCGGTGCGCATACATTTGTGAGAATTGGAACATGCGGCGGAATGCAGACAGATGTGATCGGCGGTGATGTGGTGGTCGCAACAGGTGCTGTCAGGATGGAGGGAACGTCGAGGGAATATGCCCCGATAGAATATCCGGCTATTGCAGATCTGGATGTGGTGAATGCCCTTGTGACGGTGGCAAAGGATATGAATATCAGTGTACACACTGGAGTTGTTCAGAGCAAGGATTCTTTCTATGGACAGCATTCTCCGTTGAGTATGCCGGTGGGATATGAACTTGAGAATAAATGGGAAGCGTGGAAACGCATGGGATGTAAGGCGTCTGAGATGGAATCAGCGGCACTTTTTATAGTGGGATCATATCTCAGGGTACGTGTGGGCGCCTGCTTCCTTGTGGTTGCAAATCAGGAACGAGAGGCACAGGGGCTGGAAAACCCTGAGGTACATGATACCGATATGGCTATAAGGGTTGCGGTTGAAGCCATAAGAATGCTTATAAAGGGCTAGAATTTGAATACTCTGCCTATGTCTGTTTTGTAGTTCTCGATGTAATCAAGGATAGCGTCGGCGTTGTCCATGACGGTGTATATCTCATTGGTGACAGGGGTCATGAAGCCTTTGTCAGCTGTTGCTTTCATCATGGTCAGGAGATGGTCATAGAAACCGTTCTGGTTATATATGACTATCGCCTTACCGTGGCGTCCAAGCTGCTTCAGGGTCAGTATCTCAAAGAATTCCTCAAGGGTGCCTATACCTCCCGGAGTCACGATGAAGGCATCTGCCCTGTCCTCCATGATCTGCTTTCTCTCTCTCATAGTTTCTGTTGTTATGAGTTCGGTCACGTCTTCAAATAGAATTCCATCTACATTGAAGAAAGATGGTGTCACACCTATGATGGAGCCGCTTTCGGAGTGTACACCGCGGGCGACAGCCCCCATAAGTCCGTTGGCCCCTGCTCCGTATACAAGGGTGTGTCCTCTTTTTGCAAGTTGTCTTCCGAGATATTCAGTTTGTTCTATATAGGAGTGATCTATTGTGTTGCTTGATGCTCCGTATACACATATATTCATATAAACCTCCGAATTGATGCGTTTACATCATAATATTATCATTTTGAGCAATTTAGTATCTAGTATAAAGAAAAAGTATATATTGTTAAAGCAGTATTTTGTAAAAAAACGTAAAAGTTTGGCTTAACAAAAAAACACGGCGGTGAACCAGTCTGCAATGTAACTGGTCATCGCCGTGTAGTTATGTTGTACAGATTATAAAAGGTCAACTACCTGCTGAAGAATTGCTATCTCCTTCTCCTTGGCTCCCATGAGATACTTCTCAAATCGATCCATACAGTCAACGTTGCCTGTGATGGATATCTTTATGAGAAGATTTCTTGCAGTGAGCATCAGATTCTCAACCTCCATGTAAGCATCAAGAAGTTCGCCATTGAACTCGAGATATCCGTTGTCCATCATGTACTTCAGTCTCTCCATCATAAGGACTTTGTGGTCATAGAGAATGTGAAGCGCACGTATATCAAAATCAGGATCCTCGGCAGATAACTGCTTGCCGATCTGCTTGAGAACTGCGTCGTATACGCTTACACCAAATACTGTGTCGTTGAAGCGGTTTCTCATCATACGGAAGTGGTTCTTGCTGTCCCTGGACTCCAAGTACTCGATGAGAGTATCTTTGATATATTTGGTGTCCAGTTCGTAATATGTCTCAGCCAGATTCTTCTGGATGACATATATTCCTCTGCGGCCTTTGTAATCGTCCTTGAAGATGTGATCCTCTGCGGCTGTGATGGTGTTGTAGCCGTTTCGTACATCGGAATATGATACAGTTGAATATGAATAGTGCTCGCCGAATGTGAAGTCACCTACATTGAATTCCTGCTTCTCATCATCGTATCCGTATATGAAGAGCTCATGAGGGAATTTGTAGTCAGCACCCGAATCACAGAGGATCTTGGCTTCGTCAAATACTCCGTATACATATCCGCCCAGGTTGATGGTCTTTTTGATAAATGTAAGAATATCTCCGCAATAGCTCTCAACCTGCTCCTTGGTCAAGAGAGAGAAAAGCAGATAAGGACATTCCTTAAGTGAACTGCTTCCAGGCATCATGTCTGCGAGCAGCATCTCATCTCCGGTAAAGATCTCTTCGATGTTATAACATCTTAACTGTATATAATTGCTGAATATCCAATTTTTGGCTTTCTCTTCATCCCCTATGATAGAGAAAAGAGTGGCATGCCACTGCCATGATGTAATCATTGGATAGCTTATTGGCAAAACTTTTTTACTCATGATATATTACCTCCATTTCGTTGTTAGACTGCGTAACTTTCCCCCTTCGTCAGATCTTTGCCTGCACTGCCTTGATCATGTCATTCATGTCGTAGTACAGTCCGAGAGCCAGTTCTGAATCGTCAAATTCGATGTTGAACTCTTTCTCAAGTCCTACGATAAACTGGATGATCGATACTGAGTTCACACCGTAAGTTGTGGTGAGTGGCGCTGTAAGATCCAGCTTGTTCGCATCTATCTCTGGAAGAACATCAGAAAAAACCTCCAATATTTTTGCTGTTAACGCTTCTTTGTCCATTTCAAACCTCCCATTCGTAATGATTTGTAGTTTGTTACTAATGCACGTTACTTATATTTTAATAGCTTTTATAAGATATTTCAATAAAATTATTCAAGTCGTACAGATTAATTTGTGCAAATTTGTGTTAAATGTTAGAATAACAGTAAATTTACTGATGAAAATATGGTATAGTTGAATAAAATAATTTGATTGTTTTTTGCGAAATGACATAATGACTGACTAAAGATAAAGGTATGGTGATGCAAAATGAAGATAGTTGTGCTTGACGGCTGTGCAGCGAATTGTGGAGATATAAGCTGGGAAAGTATTGCGAAGTTTGGAGAACTGAAGGTGTATGACAGGACCAACAGATCTGAGGTTGTCTCAAGGATAGGGGATGCGGAGATCATAACAACGAATAAGACTGTGATAGACCGGGATGTTATAGAGGCCTGTCCAAAGCTCAGATATATAGGAGTTCTTGCCACTGGTTATAATGTGGTCGATGTTGAGGCTGCAGCAAAGCATGGAATAGTGGTGACAAATGTTCCTGCTTACAGTACGGATGCGGTAGCGCAGTTTACATTTGCGCTGTTGCTGGAGCTGGCAAACAGGGTGGGAGATCATGACCGGTCTGTTAAGGATGGTGGCTGGATCCGAAGTAAGGATTTTTCATATAGTGTTGCTCCCACGATGGAGCTTGCGGGAAAGACTCTGGGTATCATAGGGTATGGAAGTATTGGACGAAAAGTTGCGGAGATCGCTCATGCATTTGGAATGAAGGTTTTGGTGAACAGTCGTACAAAAAAGAAGCTTCCGGAAGGAGACTGGATCAGATGGACAGATCGTGATGAACTCTTTGCCGTGTCGGACGTGATCAGCATACATTGCCCTCTGTTTCCTGAAACTGCTGAGTTGATAAACAGAGAGACAATAGCACTTATGAAGAAGAGTGCTTTGATAATCAATACTGCCAGGGGCGGCTGCATCAATGAGAGAGAGCTGGCGGAGGCCCTTGACGATGGACGTATAGCAGGTGCAGCTGTGGACGTGATATCCGTTGAGCCAATGGCAAAAGACAACCCACTTCTTCACGCGAAGAATGTGATCATAACTCCGCATATAGCATGGGCTCCGCGGGAAGTGCGAAGAAGACTTCTCGATATAGCAGGAGAGAATATAGGTGCTTTCCTTGATGGAAAGCCGATAAATGTGGTAGGGAGATAGATGTGTTATGGAGAGTAGTTCATTTGAGGAAGTAAACAAACTTGTCAGAACAGAACTGTATGAGCATATGGATCCGGAATTTGGCAAATATCTTGCTATGAATCTGCCTGGATGCGGCAATATCATAGGCGTGCGGCTGGATGCGCTGAAAGAGATCGCACAGGAGATTGCAGGGATTAACTGGAAAGAATATCTGAAGCATGCCCAGGACGACACACTTGAAGATGTGGTGCTGCAGGGGCTGGTTCTCGGATATGCGCAGGGAAAACTTGAAGAGATACTTGCCTATGCGGATGAATTTGTGCCGAGAATTGATAACTGGTGGGTGTGCGATTCGTTCTGCGCAAATTTTAAGGCTGCGTCCATGTATCCGGAGATTGTGTGGGATTTTATCATGAAGTATATGGGCGATTCTGAACTCAACCCTGCCTGGAGAAAAAAACAGGATGAGGCAGAGGTGCCTGATGGACAGGGCGGAGTCGTGGTCGGAACCTGGCAGGATATGTCAGATGACTTCAGACTCAGGTTTGTAGCTATCATGCTGAAGTGCTATTTTGTGAATGATAAGTATATAGACAAATGCCTGTATGCGTTTGAACATATGCAGGATGGCGGCTATTATGCGAAGGATGGCGTGGCATTTGGCCTGGCTGAGAGTTATTATGTATTTCCAGATAAAACTATGGAATACATAAAGGGTGTGAAGTTTGACAGACAGATACTTGAGATGGCGAAGAACAAGATAGAAAAGATATACAGACTGTCGGAGACGGATGTAATCAGTTTTGCGGAAGTTATAAATTGGTGAAATTTGAATTAGTTGGAATTTTACAAAGGCTGTTTGTTGTATAACAGAGTAATGAATATAAAAAATAAGAGAAGGACATTATATTTACAAGATGAATTCTTATGAAGAATGGGATTGTGAGTATAAATGTCCTTTTTGCTTTGTATGGAACGAGTGATGTGGAACAGGAGGCTGGAATCGAAAATGAAAGAGTGCTTAAAAAAGTGTATGTGTATGTTAAAGGTGGTGATGTGTGCATATCTGATATATGTGGCGTATATGACATGGCAGACAGAGGTATCGGCAGCTGTGCGATTCGAGCCTCCAGGAGATAAATCTGCACGCCATTTGACTGCAAGGGTGGATATAATACGGCCGGAGAAGGAGAAACGGAGTGTGTGACAGAGAAAAGGTACAGAATGCACTTTAGTCTGTTGGGTTGCGTGAAAAAATATCCGGATGGAACTATCATTCTCTTGTCGCACGCTCGATGATTCCTGCCAGTGTATCGATGACTTTGGCTGTATCCTGATCCTTGTATTTGAGGAAGGTGTATGCACAGCCCTGTACAAACATGGATACTTCTACGTTCTTAGCCAGATCGTCTCTGAATTCCGGACGGGCGTCGTATATCTTTTCTTTGATGAGCGCATCAAGCTTGTTGGTAAGGACTCCGTAGCTTCTGTTGTCATCTGGGAACAGGATGGAAAACAGATGACCCTGATTGATGAATGCACTGCAGAGCTGCCGGCTTGCCTCTGCCGGGTTGGTCAGCATATATTCCGGATTTGGGATATCTCCTATGAGAGACTGGAGGGCATCATTTTCCAAATATTCGGACAGATCGTAGATGTCCTGAAAGTGAAGGTAGAAGGTCTGCTTGCTTATGTCTGCTCTTTCGGTCAGTTCTTTTATAGTGATCTTTTCGATTGGCTTTGAGGCCCGGAGTTCAATAAAAGCACTAAACAGGCTGCTGCGTGTTTTTTGTATTCTTCTGTCCATGAGATCTCCTTTCAGTTTCTGGTCGTTTTCTATTTTCAAATGCTTTTTAAATAATACACTACATTGAGAAAATAGTCAAAGATGGGGAGATTGTACAAGTAATTGCCAATTGCTGGACTGTGGTCAAATACTTTACCTTTGTCAAAAAGTGTTTCTTTATGTTGGAGGAAAGAGAGAATATAATAAAACTAATTTACTATAGTCAAATACATAATAATGTGTTTGACTGCGGAACAATTATTGGGAGGAATACATTATGGATCTTTATGAATTTTATTCTGGCAGGAGTTTTGATGCCTATAAGGAACTGGGAGCCCATGTGGTGAAAGAGATATCAGGAAAGAATAGAAGGAAGGTTGTGGTTGGGGTTGATTTTATCACATATGCGCCGAATGCGGAGTCTGTGTCTGTGACAGGAGAATTCAATGGCTGGGGGGAAACTCAGATGGAACGGTGCTACGACGGGGGATTTTTCAAGTGCTTTGTGCCGGGAGCAAAGGTGGGACAGATGTACAAATACAAGATATACCAGAGAGATGGCCGATGCGTAGATCACTGTGATCCTTATGGGTTCGGGATGGAACTGAGACCTGCATTTGCATCTGTTATAAGGGATATGGATGCGTATAGCTTTGGCGACGGCAGATGGATGAAGAGCAGGGATGAGCGTAAGGGAAGCCCGCTGAATATATATGAGATGCATCTCGGTTCGTGGCATTGTAAGCCTGTGTATGATGAGAGCGGAAGACAGCTTACACCGGAGGAGGTCATAGAGGCAGACAGAGTATCGGAGGGCTGGTATACATATAGAGAGATTGCTCCCCTGCTGGTGGAATATCTGAAGGAACAGGGATATAACTATGTTGAATTTATGCCCCTTTCGGAGCATCCGTGTGATGAGTCCTGGGGATATCAGAACACAGGATTTTTCAGCCCAACTGCCAGATATGGCACTGCGGACGATCTGAAGTTTCTGATAGATACGCTCCACAAGAATGGAATAGGCGCGATCATGGATTATGTGCCTGTTCACTTTGCACTTGACGGTTATGGGCTTGCAAAATACGATGGTACGACTCTGTACGAGCATCCGTCCGATGATGTGGGGTATAGCGAGTGGGGCAGCAAGAATTTTATCCACTCCAAGGGTGAGGTTCAGACATTCTTAAAGAGTGCGGCAAATTATTGGCTCACAGAATATCATTTTGATGGGCTCAGGATGGATGCTATAAGCCGGATCATTTATTGGATGGGCGATGAGTCCAGAGGCGTAAATGACAGAGCTGTGGAGTTCATAAAGGGCCTGAACCAGGGACTCAAGGACAGACACCCGTCCTGTATTTTGTGCGCTGAGGATTCCACAGACTATAAGGGAACTACAAAAGAAGTGAAGTACGGCGGTCTTGGATTTGACTATAAGTGGGATATGGGTTGGATGAATGATACACTCAATTTCTTCAGGACTCTGCCTTTCTGCAGGGGAGACCAGTATCACAAACTGTCATTTTCCATGATGTATTTTTACAACGAGAGGTATTTACTTCCGCTTTCACATGACGAGGTAGTTCATGGCAAGGCGACTATCGCACAGAAGATGGCTGGATCATACGAGGAGAAGTTCCCAAATGCGAAGGCTCTCTATGCTTACATGTATGCGCATCCGGGAAAAAAACTGAACTTTATGGGCAACGAGATAGCTCAGCTCAGAGAGTGGGATGAGAAGCGGGAGCAGGATTGGGATTTACTGAAGTATCCTAACCACGATTCATTCAACAGATATATAAAGGATTTGAACAAGCTTTATATGAAGGAGGCTGCACTGTCTGAGTGGGACGACGATCCACACGGTTTTGATTGGATACTCTGCGGCAAAGAGCAGGATGTGGTATATATATTCCAGAGAGTTGTGAATGATAACAAAATAGTTGTGGTGCTCAACCTCTCAGGCAATACATATAAAGATTATCATTTCAGATACGGTGAGGGTAATTCTATGAAGGTTCTCATGAATACAGACTGGAACAAATACGGCGGAAGTACAAAAGACACAATGAAGAGTATCAAGGGTGAGGCTGGAGACTTTGGCTTTGATCTGCCTGCGCTGTCGGCAATGTACTTAAAGCCGGTGGACTAGTGGAAAGACAAAATAAGTAGTTGCCTGATATATACAATCCATGTTATAAGTGAACAACAGAAATTAAATGGAATTTAAGTAAAATTACTACAAAGACAGGCACTTCATCCGCATAGGAGTGAGTTGTATCCGGGTATATGCCAAATCGGTAGTGAAGCCGCCTGAGCTTCGTTTCGCTTCTGTGCTAAGGCGGAGCGGGCAAACGCCCTTATCGCCCGCGCAGCCGCATGCACGATGGAAGCGGGACGAAGTTCGGGAAGGCAAACGTGATTTGGCATATACCCGGATACAAACTCGCCCGCGCGGATGAAGTGCCGTCCGTCAGACGAGGAGAGTTTATGATATTAGATGTGAATGGTCTCAGCCATGGATTTGGCGACAGAGCAATATTTGAAAATGTGTCATTCAGGCTTCTGGCAGGCGAGCACATAGGACTTGTCGGCGCAAATGGTGAAGGCAAATCAACCTTCATGAATATAGTGACGGGCAGCCTCATGCCGGACGAAGGCACAGTGACTTGGGCGAAGAATGTGAAAGTCGGCTATCTGGATCAGCATACCGTTCTTGAGCCTGGTATGACTATAGGAGGAGTGCTGAGGGATGCGTTCTCCAGATTGTTTGATATGGAGAAGAGGATAAATGAGATATGTGACAAGCTGGCAGAGGTTGCTGACGAGGATGAGATGAATTCTCTTCTTGAGGAGATGGGACTTCTTCAGGATCTTCTGGACAGCCATGACTTCTATATAATAGATTCAAAAGTTGAGGAGGTTGCCAGGGCATTTGACCTGCTGCAGCTCGGCCTTGACAAGGATGTGACGGAGCTGTCGGGCGGACAGAGAACCAAGGTTCTTCTGGCAAAGCTTCTGCTTGAGAAGCCGGAGATACTTCTGCTTGACGAGCCTACGAATTACCTTGATGCACACCATATAGAGTGGCTGAAGAGATACCTTCAGGAATACGAGAATGCGTTTATACTTATATCCCATGATATTCCGTTCCTGAATTCGGTTGTCAATATTATATACCATATGGAGAATTGCCAGCTTAACAGATATGTAGGCGACTATGACAAGTTCCAGGAGGTGTATGCGGTGAAGAAATCCCAGCTTGAGGCTGCGTATAGAAAGCAGCAGCAGGAGATATCCGAGTTGAAGGATTTCGTTGCGAGGAATAAAGCCAGGGTTGCCACAAGAAATATGGCGATGTCCAGACAGAAGAAACTTGACAAGATGGATGTCATTCAGCTTGAGCGTGAGAAACCGAAGCCTGAGTTCAACTTCAAGGAGGCGAGAACCTCGGGTAAGGTTATATTTGAAACTGACGATCTGGTGATCGGATACAGCAAGGATAAGCCGCTCTCCAAACCAATGAATCTCCGCATGGAGCGTGGAGATAAGATTGCCATCACGGGAACAAACGGTATAGGAAAGACGACATTCCTGAAGAGTGTGTTGGGACTTATCCCTGCGATATCCGGCAAGGCACAGCTTGGAGACTATCTGCACATCGGATACTTTGAGCAGGAGGTCAAGCCGAGTGAAAACACGTGTCTGCAGGAGATCTGGGAGGAATTCCCGGGATATACCCAGTACGAGGTGCGTGCGGCTCTTGCCAAATGCGGACTTACCACCAAGCATATCGAGAGCAAGGTGAAGGTCCTCTCGGGTGGCGAGCAGGCGAAGGTGAGACTGTGCAAGCTCATCAACACGGATACAAATGTGCTGTTGCTTGACGAGCCGACAAACCACCTTGATGTGGATGCCAAGGACGAGCTTAAGCGTGCACTTTCCGAGTATAAGGGTTCTATACTTCTGGTGTGCCATGAGCCTGAGTTTTATGACGGCCTTGTGACAGATGTGTGGAATCTGGAACAGTACACGCTTCTGCAGTGAGATAAACAGGCTCTGCTTTGATTATTGTCAAGGCGAGCCTGTTTTAATCTGTTCAAGCGCTAATTCCTCAATGCTGTAATGGGAACAACGAATACACCATCAGACCTTTGATATGCTGCATTGGATAATCCACATATAACACATAATGAATCCGGACCCATTCCGCCATTGGATTCAATTGATTTTTTTATTTTTATAAGATTTTCGGCAGCGGCATCTATTTGGTTTGCACCCAGTTTTATTTCAAATCCACACCATTTCCCGTTGGGCATTGCTATAACTGCATCCATCTCGTTGTTATTATAATCCTGATAATGATATAATTCTGCATCAAAGGATTCTGCATATATTTTTAAATCTCTTTCACATAATGCTTCGAATAAGAATCCTAGTGTATTCAAATCATTCAATAGCATTTCAGGGGTTGCATTTAACAATGCAGCTGCTAAGGATGGGTCTGACAAATGTCTCTTTTCAGCCTGTTTGATGCGGATAGGTGATCGAAGCTTTGCTTCAAAAGGCTTTTGATTATCGGTTAGGAAGAGTCTGTGAAAAACATCCAGATAGGCGGCAACGGTTTCTACATCAATATCTTCGTTGTCGATTTCTTTAATATCATTTTTAAGTTTTTTGTTTGTTACAGTTGTAGCCTCATTCCTTGCAAGTGAGCGGAGAAGTAATTCCATTTTGTGCTTATCTCTTTTTATTTCATCTATTCGATATACATCATCATCCAATACAGCCCGGATATATTGCTTAGGAAGATATGCTGCCTGTTTTAATGGCGTATCCTGGTTTGCAGGCCAGCCGCCTCTTATAATAAAATCGATAAGGCTTGACAGATTAACCTCACCTAATATTTGAGGTTCTATCTTGTTATTACATATATCTTTAAGCGAGACGTTTCCACTGGAATTGCCACTTTCAAATAATGACATTGGCCGCATTCTTAATTTTGCAATTCTTCCAGCACCACTATGCAATATCCCTTTGTGATTTGGCGTTGCAGATCCTGTCAATATAAATTGTCCTTTTTTGCCGTTTTGATCAACCTTAAATCTGACAGCATCCCATAGCTGTGGAACTTCCTGCCATTCATCGATCAATCTTGGCGTTTCGCCTTCCAAAACCAGTGATGGACTTAGCTGTGCCAATTGTCTGTTTTGAAAATTCCCATCTGGATTGCCTATCGTTATCTCGCTTTTGCAATGGTATGATGATGTCCATGTTTTCCCGCACCATTTGGGACCTTCTACGCATACTGCGCCAAATGCTTCTAAGTAATTATCTATTATATTGTCTAAAAGTCTTGGCTTGTAATCTTTTCTTTTCATATGCTATATGCTCTCCGTTCTTATATGTCACAAATATTATTGACCTAAATAGATATATATATTTATAAAATATGATAATATAATGCGAAGGATTTTGCAATCTCAATCCGATAGATTCTACAATCTCAATCCGATGAAATTTCTAAATTCAATCCGACAGATTCTACGATCTCAATCCGATAGATTCTACAATCTCAATCTAGTAATAATTGACTAAGAGGATGTATTATATTATTCTATGTAGGATGGTTCACTAGTGTAAAGCAATAAAGACGAGAGGGTGGACAGGGTTTGCGGTTCCGGACCAGTATCTTGATGTGAAACAGCTTGAGAAACTTGATGAGGAGAGAAGAGCGGTAAATTTATAGAATTGATACGGCTGTGTATAGTACGCTGCGTAAGTATGCGGATTTAGACGTGGTTAAAAAATAATACTAGGATGGAGATGTTAGATGAATATACTTGAGAGTTTAAATGATAAATTACTTGTTGCAGACGGAGCGTTTGGAACCTGTTATGTGGGAATGTACGGAGAGCAGGGAACTGTGGCTCCGGAGCTTGCAAACATACGCTACCCTGAGCGGGTGCTTGAGATACATAAGGAGTACGTGAAGGCGGGAGCCGGACTTATAAGGACCAACACATTTGCGGCAAATACAGCGAGCCTTGATGCAGATATGGATTATGTTGTTTCAAATGTGCGTGCAGCGGTAAAGCTTGCAAAGTGTGTGGCAGAAGAAGCTGCGGAGACAGGCTGCATCAGGACGAATGATGCAGTTGTGACAGAATCCGGTGAATCGGGAATGAATCGAAAAAAGGTGTATATTGCCGGAGATATAGGCCCGATCCCTGCGGATGCGGGACTTACAATGAATGAGAGAATTTCACAGTACAAGCTGCTTGGCGAGACCATGCAGGATCTGGGAGTGGACATCATCTGGTTTGAGACATTTCCTGAGTTCAATGTACTTGAGCCTGTGCTTAAGCATTTGAAGACCAGAAAAGATACACCTGTCATGGTATCGTTCTGTGTGAATCAGTTCGGATACAGTAACTGCGGATTCTCTGCAAGGGCACTGCTTTCACAGGCAGCAGGGGATCCTGATGTGGATTGTGTTGGTTTTAACTGCGGAGTTGGTCCATATCATATGCTCCAGCTTTTGAAAAAACTGGATGTGGACTGCGGAAAGCCGGTATCTGTCATGCCAAATGCTGGATATCCGAAGTTTACACAGAGCAGACTTGTGTTCAATGACAACAAAGAGGGCTTCATCGACAAGATCCAGGATATTGTGGCACTTGGCGCAGATATCATAGGCGGATGCTGCGGAACAAATCCCGAGTACATACATCAGATTACAGAGCGGGTAAAAAACGGAGATATTGTGAAGACTGCCAAGGTTCATGTGGAAAAAAAGCAGTCTGACAATGCGCCAAAGGATAATTTTCTCAAAGGCCGCCTGGAGCGTAACGGGGCAGACATGAAGAATGCTGGCGGACACAAGTTGATCGCTGTGGAGCTGGCACCGCCGGTGGATGTCAACGATCAGAAGCTTCTTGATGCCGCCCATATACTTAAGCAGTCACAAGTGGATGTGGTGACATTTCCTGATTCTCCATCTGGAAGAACCAGAGCGGATTCGATACTTATGGCGGAGAAGGTACATAAGGAGACGGGGCTTCGTGTTATGCCTCATCTGTGCTGCCGTGACAAGAATGCCATAGCCATCAGGGGAAGTGTGCTTGGTGCACAGCTCAACGGCATAAAGGATTTCCTTGTCATAACAGGAGATCCGGTTCCGGTTATGTTCAGACAGACCACCAGGAGTGTGTTCAATTTTGATTCGGTGGGAATGATGAGACTTCTCCAGTCTATGAATGAAGAGGTGTTTGGCAAAGATAAGATCACCTACGGCGGAGCAATCAACCAGAACAGAATGAACACGAAGTTTGAGGTGGATAGAATAAAGAGAAAGATGGAAGCCGGGGCAGAATTCTTCCTGACCCAGCCTGTGTTCTCCAGAGAGCAGGCACAGATTCTCAGAAACATGAAAGCTGAGACGGGCGCAACTATACTTGTGGGTGTCATGCCGCTTGTCAGCAGGAGAAATGCCTTGTTCATGAAGAATGAGATGGCGGGCATAGAGATACCGGATGAGATTATAGAGAGATACGGTGAAAATGCGACTAGACAGGAAGGCGAGGACTGCGGTATACAGATCGCCAGAGAGATACTTGAGTACACTGAGGATTTCGCAGATGGATATTACTTCTCGTTCCCATTTAACAGGGTGCATATGCTGGCACATATCGTTGACTAAAATGTGAGTCAAGGTTATTATGGAGTAAGTGGTGTTGTATGGGAAAATAGGGATCCTGAGCAGCATGTAGGAGAAGCGCTGCGAAATAACGCAGTGGATAAGATAAAATATTGGATGCGCAGATGCGCAGAAAGGAACAGACATGGATTACAATAGTTTAAGTCTTAAGATGCATGAGGAGCACAAGGGTAAGGTAGAGGTAGTGTCCAAGGTGGCAGTGAAGAACAGAGATGACTTAAGCACAGCTTACACACCGGGCGTTGCAGAACCTTGCAGAAAGATCCGTGACAATAAGGCTGACGTATATAAATATACATGCAAGGGTAACATGGTTGCTGTAGTATCAGATGGAACAGCGGTTCTGGGACTTGGTGATATAGGCCCTGAGGCAGCTATCCCTGTTATGGAAGGCAAATCCATACTCTTTAAGGAGTTTGGAGGTGTGGATGCATTCCCTATCTGCCTTGATACAAAGGATGTGGACGAGATTGTTGAGACTGTAAAACGCATCGCTCCTGTATTTGGCGGAATCAATCTGGAGGACATATCAGCTCCAAGATGTTTTGAGATAGAGAGAAGACTCAAGGAGGAACTTGATATCCCTGTGTTCCATGACGATCAGCACGGAACAGCTATCGTTGTATCGGCGGGGCTTATCAATGCATTGAAGCTTGTCGGCAAGCCATTTGACAAGGCAAATGTGGTTATCAACGGAGCAGGTTCAGCAGGTATATCGATATGTAAGCTTCTGCTTCAGCTCGGTATAGGCAACGTGGTTCTCGTGGACAAGCAGGGTGCTCTGTGTCCTGGACAGGACTGGATGAATCCGGCACAGGCAGATATGGCAGAGATTACAAATAAGGACAGACAGACAGGACCTCTTGCCGAGATCATGAAGGGCAAGGATGTATTTGTCGGAGTTTCAGCACCGAATATCGTGACAGCAGAGATGGTTGCTTCCATGGCAGCAGATCCTATAGTATTTGCCATGGCAAATCCTACACCTGAGATCATGCCTGAGGAAGCTGCAAAGGGCGGAGTCAGAGTAATGGCAACGGGACGTTCTGACTATCCAAACCAGATCAATAACGTTCTCGTGTTCCCTGGAATATTCAGAGGGGCGCTTGATGCCAAGGCAACAGGCATAACTGAAGAGATGAAGATGGCAGCAGCCAAGGCTATCGCATCAATTGTCACAGATGAGGAGCTTAAGGAGGATTACATCATTCCTGGAGCATTTGACGAGAGGGTTGCAAAGGTCGTTGCGAAAGCTGTGGCTGATGAGGCAATAAAGCTTGGCATCACAAAATAAATATTAAATATACGATAAGTAAAAAAGTTTACTAAAAACCGCATTTTATGTCGAAAGTCGTCATGGGATGCGGTTTTCTGCTGTCTTAATATGTTGTAAAGTTAAGAGGATGTTCGAGGGGAACAGATGAAACCAGAAGGTGTCAACTGAGAGGGAGGAGAAAAATGAATAGTATAATTATTGGGCAGCATATAAGGGATGCCCGGAAAGCGAAAGAACTCACACAGGAGGAACTGGGGCAGATGGTGTATGCCGATGGGAAGTACATAAGCCGCCTTGAGAATGGAAAGAGTATGCCAAGTCTCAAAAGACTGGTCAGCATAGCTCGAATATTGGGGGTTACATGTGACTATTTTGTCTGGGATATCGATCTGTCTGAAGCTGATAAATATGGAGACAGGGATTCTGGAGAGCGTTGCAGAGGCATACTGCAGGAATGGAGGGAGTATGCTTAAAGCAGCGGTATACTGTTCAAATTCATATGTAGCAGGGATGATTAGGAGATATATGGCTGAGCTTGACAGGATCCATGGTATGCAGTGCAGGACGGATTATTATGACCACAGAGACCAGCTCATCTGGGCGGTGGACACTCCGGGAACATATGACGTAGTGATAGTTTACAGAGAGTGGGATGTGGCGTATATCCTCAGAGAGAGAGCTGAGTATATAAATCTGGTGATGATAGCTCCGGGTGTAAACAAGAAATTATATGATGTCCAGCCGTGTTATCAGATATACGAACCGTTAAATTTGGAAAATTTTTATAAGGTCATCAGATCTGCTGTAGGTGATTACGACAGATGTCCGGGATTGTCGTTTCAGTTTGGAAAGGTCAGATATATGCTTAATCCTCATGAGATATTATATTTTGAAAATGACAGACGCAGGATAGATGTTGTATTGAAGACCAGAAGGTATTCATTCTATGGATGCATGACTGATCTGGAAAAGCGCATTAGACTTGTGAGCAGAGATTTTGTGAGAATACAGGGATCTTACATAGTTAATCTTGAATATGTAAGGGAATACTCGGGTTCATGGGTGTGTATGATAGATGACAGACAGATAAATATCAGCGCGGGAAGACGCGCTGATATGAAATCTAGGTATGAAGAGTATATGTGTGAGAGGACTATACATACTTTAGAAGATCTATGTTGAGCCTGCCCTTTCTTGTGACTGATCCCGTACCGGTAAATTCGTATTTGCCATACCCGCGGATGGAGAAGATGTCTCCTGGCTTTAACTGATAGCTACTGTTTTCATAGAGCCTGTTATTTAGAGAAATCTTTTTTTCACTGAATAGCAGAGAAGTGCTGCTCCTGGAAAGGCCGGTTATCGCTGCTATCACGGCGTCAGCTCTGGCTGATGCGGCAATAATATGCAACGGATCTTTTTTGATTTCCACAGCGTCAATATCGTCTGCTTTGCAAAGACGGCATTTCACATTCGTGTGTTTTATTTGGGTGATATTGTCAATGATATAATTGGCGACAGTGTCTACACAAAATACATATGCTGAACAATGTTTCCCGGTTGATCCGGATTCAGTTACAAGAATATCCCCTATCATCTCGCGTTCTATTCCAAGATTCATGAGGGCACCAAGAAAATCCCTATGGTTCAGATCGTCTGAAAATTTGTCTATAGCTGCGGCTATCTTTATCATTGATATGGGAAATTCGGCGCTGTAGCCCATGTCACTTTCCCTGCCGAAGGCGATCATGACTCTGTCACAGGATTCCCTTCCGCCAAATATCTGATATCCGGCAAAGCTTAGGTCATCGACATTGCTGAAAAATACCTCCATGTCGGCGGCACTCATAAAGTTAGTGTATGTATATCGGTTTTGTCTGTATGACATATTGGCAAGGTCTTTGAGCCTGCCCTTAAGAACATCGTTTTCGTTCATGAAAATCTCCCATTTAATAAAATAATTATCTGTAAACATAAATATAATATAACATGTCTGGTTTATCAGCAATGGGATTTTGGGGGGTAAAAAAATAAAAAAAACGGGTGGACATATTTGCCAGAATTATAGTGTTTTTAGCTGAAAAAGTAACTAAAATGACGAATAAAGCAATCAATCAGAATTAAAACAATCATTTTACATTCAAAAACATAAAAAATGACATTGAAATGTTCAACCGTTGATAAATTGCAACAAAAAAAGGCTTTCGTTTTATAAAAAATTGCGTATTTACAATTTTGAGGTGTTTTGATAGTATATGTGCATACCAAGGAGTTAATAAAATAACTTCTGGTAGATGAGAAAAGATAATCACAATATTTTGATATATGGAGGGTTCCCTTAGCACGAAATTCGTAGAAATCCCTTTATACGATGTAATGTAACCCCATAACCCCAAACCCCAAAACATTAGGAATCCTCCACTCCCCCCTTCTGAAATCCCTATCGCTTATGCGATAGGGATTTTTTTGACTCTTCCATAATTTTGACTTTTTATAATTCTCCGTTGTTGGCGTTCAGGTGTCTGTATAGTTCAAATAGACTCTCTGTAAAAAGTGCATACAGACATACGTGGTCAGAAGCACAGATTTTCCTGTCTGATCCTGGAATAAGTTTATATACGTAATTACACGCATGGATGATCTGGTCGGGTTGTATATGATCGTGTTTGTTGTTGAACAGCATATCCCTGAAATTTATAAAGAAAGAATATGCACTGAGATCGGCATCTGTGCCATTCTGTGCATGTATCATGTCGATGAGAAAAGTAATGCAGTATATCGCGTTGTCTATGGACATTGAATTGCCCGTACTTGTGTACAGGGGCGTCTCTGGAACAAAAAACACCGGATGCGTGTGTTTAAGCGGGCTGTGGTTCTGCTCAGTTTTCTTTGTGATTGGAGGGTTAAAAGAAAAATGGTTTTTGTATTGTTCGAGAAGAGCCATAGTTTCTGTACAGTTATTTTGGATAATTATGCTTATTCTTTCACTTAGATACAGTTTGAGTTCCAATAAGAGAAAGTACACATCCGGTGGGGTGAGATTTTGCAGATTGTTAAGATGGGTTTGGTTGTGGGTCATTGTACTGAAAAAATTGTCTGCCTCAGTGTAGCTGCCCAATATCCTGGTGGCTTCTGACATATTGAAGCGCTCGATAAAATCCCTGGTTGCAGGCTGATATCTTGTTTCGGAGTCTATGAGTGAGATATAGTTTCTTATAAAGTCAAATTTCTCATCGTTTGTCATGGCGATTCCGTTTAGATTGCAAAAATTCTGGTTTATGGGTATGCTTTTCGTCACTCGGGGGCATAAGAGAGGGTCGGTCATATAAAGTTCTCCTTTTGATTTATCATGACAAAATGGTAGCACTTTAACGCACTAAGTGGTAGGATAATTGTATATTTAAAATTGTACATATAGTATAATAAATATTTGGTTATGTTTTGTTTGCGTTTGCATTATTAAGTTTTTGGAGATATGAGGGGAGAGAAAATATGAAGAGAGATGAAGGGCAATGCAGCCAGTGTGAAAGGTCAGATTCGATAGGATATAATATGCGTGATATACGGAGAAACAGCAGGTCGTCAAAATATACAGTCAGATATGTTGTTTCGGAGATAAACAGGAGTCTGCCAGACAGACTCAGGATCACAGAAGGGCTTTATTACAAATGGGAGAGCGAGGAACGTATGCCTACCGCCAGACATATCCCGGCCATAGCAAATGCGCTTGGTGTGTCAGAAGCTGCCCTGTTTCATTGGCAGGATAGGAAAAAACAGCTGCGAGACGATAATATTGAGAAGCTATTTGAGGGAATCCTGGCTCTTGGAGATGACAAGATTGCGGATGTGTCCTGGCTTGTGAGTGGCTGGGGTGGGGATTTGAGAGCTCTTGTAGAATTTGATATATTGTATGCCAGCATGTCGGAGGAGGATAGAAGGGATGTGGCATCTCTTGGAATACGCATGTATGATGTGTGCAGGAAAGAGGGCAGGCTTGATGGAGATGCGCCGGCGGCTGATTTCCCATATCTGGAGCAGGCTCTGAGGGATCTGTGGGTTAGAAAGGAAAAATAGCATGAGAAATATGTGCACAATTACACCGTTTATATATGTGTAATCATACAAAAATGAACTGAGGGCGCCTGTTGATGGAAAAAATATCTTGACTATCATGTAAAAAGGGCTATCATGTACTTATAGAACAACCGTTTGCGCAGGAGGCGTTGCGCAACGGGCATAAGACTTGGGTAAGGAGAAAATTATGGAGAAGATGGAGCCAGAACAGCAGACTGTTACAATTAAAGATGGGGATAATACAGGGGAAGCTGCTGAGAAGAGCAAGATGACTATATCAGATGTGGCAGAAGCTCTCAATATATCAAAGACAACGGTGTCCAGAGCTATTTCTGGAAAAGGAAGGATAGGTGCCGAGACGAGGCGCAGAGTTCTGGAATATATAGAGGAACATAATTACAAGCCAAGCGTTATAGCAAAGGGGTTAGCGCAGTCCAAGTCGTATAATATTGGCTGGGTAATGCCGAGTGATTACTGTGTGGTGGATCTGCCTTTCTTCCAGAAGTGCTTGATGGGGCTTCTGGAGATGGCGGCGCCTGTGGACTATGATGTGCTTGTGTGTACAGTTGCGCCGGATGACATGAGTCAGCTGGAGAGGATTGTGGAGAATCACAAGGTTGATGGGGTGGTTCTTGGACGTACACTTGTCAATGATGCCCCGGCTGAGTATCTGAAATCAAAGAATATACCATTTGTGGTGGTTGGAAGCATGGATGACGATAGTGTCATTCAGGTTGATCACGATCACAGAAGTGCGTGCCGCGAGCTGACATCCATTCTGCTGGCTAAGGGGATGACAAAGGTTGCCCTCATGGGTGGCAACAAGAACCATGTGGTAACTCTCAACAGATATAGGGGATATCTGGATGCTATGGAGGACATGGATGTTCCGATTGACAACAGCATTATTTTCTTTGACATTGATAATTCTGTGCTGTGTGAGCATGCTGTGGATGAGGTTATGAAGCAGAATGCAGAATGCATACTTTGCATGGATGATGGGATATGCCAGAACGTGCTCAATGCACTTGACAAGAAGAAAGTTAAGGTCCCAGATGATGTAAAGGTTGCTTCATTCTATAATAGTTCGCTTTTGAATAATTATCAGCCGGCTATAACATCGCTGCAGTTTGACCCGAGGGAACTTGGCATGGTTGCCTGCAAACTGCTTGTGGATTATATAGAGGGAAATGAGGTCAAGAAGAAGACCCATCTGGGATATGAACTCAGATTAAAAGAGTCAACAAAATAAGTGGTGCCTGTATGCCTGGGAAGTGAAGACAAGAGGATATCTGGATGAGAATTCGGACATCCTCTTTTTTGATGTTGAGGTGTATTAAATAGGTGATTGTTGCGCAAAAAAGCGCAATTGTAAAGCTTGGAATAGACTGAGTAAAGAAATAAATTATCACATTATCTGATTTGCTGCGCTTTAAATTGCATAAAGACACATCTTTGGTATGTGATTTAGGCAAGAAGTAGTGGTAAAAATAGCGGTTAGTATATAAAAAGTATATGAAATATTAACATAATTGCACAAAAAATACAACATATTGCAGTATGAGCAAACGGGTGCGCAGAAAATGCAAGGCGTATACTTTTGATAAATACAACATGTTGTGCAAAATGTATAATTTTTTATTTTAAAAGTTATTTCAATTAGTAGTTGACAACAATAATAAGAACTGATAATATATAAGCATAAAGAACAACCGATTGCGCACGGGAAGCAAAAAAGAACAACAAAAGACACACAATATTTCTTATTATTTTAAGAGGAGGACATAAGAATGAGGAAGAAAGTATTATCATTTACACTTGCTGCTGCAATGATGGCAGGATGCCTTGCAGGATGCGGCAATGCAGATTCAAAGAATGAAGGAACAACAGCAGCTGCCGGCGACAGCGCAACACAGGCTGCAGCATCAGATGATGCAATTCAGAACTTAATTGATGCGACAACAGGAACGGTAGACCTTTCAGTATGGGCTTCTGAGGAAGATCAGGACCTCACAACACAGGTTATTGAAGAATTCAAGAAAAAGTATTCAGACGTTGACTTCAACATCACACTCGGAGCTGAGTCAGAGTCAAAGACAAAGGATGATATCCTGGTAGATGTTGAGGCTGCTCCTGATGTATTCGCATTTGCTGATGACCAGATCAATGAGCTGGTTAAGGCCGGAGCTCTTCAGCCGGTACAGGCTACATATACTTTTGATGTTGCAAAAGAGAATGTGGCAGCTTCTATAGAGGCGGCTTCTGTAGATGGAACATTATATGCATATCCAATGACAGCGGACAACGGATACTTCATGTTCTATGATTCATCAGTATTCACAGAGGATGATGTTCAGTCGATGGATGCCATGATCGAGGCAGCAAAGAAGGCAAACAAGAAGATCGCTATGAACGTATCAGATGCCTGGTATGTATACTCATTCTTCCAGGGCGCAGGTCTTGACCTTACTCTTAACGATGACGGACTTACAAATACATGTAACTGGAATCAGGCAGGTGGTACAGATGTAGCTCAGGCAATCCTTGATCTCTTCAAGACCGGCGTATTTGTAGATATGGATGATCCTACACAGGCAACAGCAATCGCTGAGGGTACGATCTGTGCAGCAGTTAACGGAACATGGAGAGCAGCAGACGCTGAGGCAGCATGGGGCGAGAACTATGCAGCAGCTAAGCTTCCTACATATACAGTTGCAGGCAAGCAGGTTCAGATGGCTTCATTCTCAGGATGCAAGCTTATCGGTGTAAATCCACATTCAAAGAATGTAGGCTGGTCAATGCTCCTTGCTGAGTACCTTACATCAGAGGATACACAGGTTACAAGATTTAAGCAGAGAGGTCTTGGCCCTTCAAACATCAACGCTTCAGAGTCAGATGAAGTTAAGGCTGATCCAGCTATATCAGCTCTTGCAGCTCAGGCAGCATACGCAACACCACAGCGTGTAGGCGGTAACTACTGGACACCAGCTGAGACACTTGGTTCAATCCTTTCTCAGGGCAATCCGGACGGAACAGATCTTCAGACACTTCTCGACAATGCTGTAGAAGGAATTGAGGCACCTGTATCACAGGAGTAATGACAGACAATTCTCCAATCGGGGAAAAAGTATATTGTATATACAAAATAAAAATATAGGTAATTTATGGATGCCTCATATGTCATTCGTGGCATATGGGGCATTTTATCGGAGAGGAGCTTTTTCATGAAGAAAATATCAGGATTCTTTAAAGCCATAGGAAGATATTTCAAGAATTTTGGTGTTGCTTTTGCAAAAGGTGATATATGGGTTAAACTCTCAGCGGTTATCATGGGTGCAGGGTACTTCGCAAGGAAGCAGATCATCAATGGAATAATCATGCTGCTTGTGGAAGCTGCGTTCATTGTAATGTGTATAGGCTATGCGGCACCAAACCTTGCTAAGTTCGGAACTCTTGGAACTGTAAAGTTTGAGCAGGTATTTGATCCACTCACCATGCAGACAACGACAAATAACTATGATAATTCATTCCAGATCCTTCTCAATTCGGTTGTAGCGCTGTTTATTATGCTGGTGTTTGTACTTTTCTACATCCACAATATCAAGACAGTGTACAAACTTCAGCAGATGAAGGAGAATGGGGGACATATAAACACATTCAAGGAAGATATGAAGGCACTCTTCAACGAGAAGTTCCACATAACACTTCTCACACTTCCTACTATAGGTGTAGTCATAATGAACATTTTGCCAATACTGATACTTATTGCAGTGGCATTTACCAATTATGATCAGCAACACCTTCCACCAAACTCACTGTTTACATGGGTGGGATTCAAGAATTTTGCAAGCCTGTTCTCAAACAGCATGACAGTCACATTTGGATATTCATTCAGAAAGGTTCTTGGCTGGACACTTGTGTGGGCGGTCATGGCCACAGTTACCACATTTATCGGCGGAATCCTTCTTGCCAAGGCAATCAATTCCAAGACAACCAAGATGCCAAAGATGTGGAGAACACTCTTTATCATATCAATAGCAGTTCCACAGTTCGTAACACTGCTTTTGGTTAGAAATTTCTTCGCTGATTCCGGTATCGTGAACACTATCTGCTCAAATATCGGTATCACAGATATGCTTAAGCATGCAGGACTTGTCGGAGAACATCTTACATATATACCGTTCTTGACCGATCCTCACTGGGCAAAGGTAATGATCATTCTCATCAATATCTGGGTCGGTGTTCCATACCAGATGCTGATCGCAACAGGTGTTCTGATGAATATACCTACAGATCAGATTGAGAGTGCAAAGATTGATGGGGCAACAAATTTCCAGGTGTTCTGGAAGATCACAATGCCATATATTCTGTTTATCCAGGGTCCGGCACTTATAACAGACTTTGTAAAGAATATCAACAACTTCAACGTAATTTACCTGCTCACACAGGATGTATTCGTTACACAGAATCAGGCTCTTGCCAATTCGCATGCGAAGGAAGTTGACCTTCTTGTTACATGGCTGTTCAGACTTACGAATGAATACTACGACTACAAGATGGCATCTGTTATCGGTATCATAGTATTTATCATATGTGCAGCATTTACACTTATATCATTCTCAAGAATGATTGCAGGAGATAAAGAGGAGGAGTACCAGTAATGAAGAAAACAATAGGTTCGATCTTTAAACATATCGTATTACTTGTCCTCGCAGTTATCTGGCTGGTTCCGATCATCTGGCTGGTTGTCACCTCATTCAGCGGATATAAGGGAATCAACACAGCGCATTTCTTCCCAACTAGCTGGTCTATGGACAACTTTGTTCAGCTGCTCACAAGACCTGACTCGGTTGTGCAGTATGTGTCATGGTTCAAGAATACACTTATCATTGCTGTATTTACATGTATCATCTCTACTATATTTGTAGTAATGGTCAGCTATGCGATGAGCTGCCTTAGATTCAACGGCAGAAAACAGATCATGAGTGCGTCACTGATACTGAATATGTTCCCTGGCCCACTTCTCATGATAGCAATTTACTTTATCTTGAAGATGCTGGGACTTACAAACAGCCATTTTGGTATGATCATAGTTTACTCAGCAGGATCAGGACTTGGATTCCTCATCATGAAGGGATTCATGGACACAATACCTATGTCACTTAAGGAGGCTGCCAGACTTGAGGGTGCTTCAGAGGCAACGATATTCCTGAAGGTCATCCTTCCTCTGTGTAAGCCGATCGTAGTGTATCAGGTCATCAGTTCATTCCTTATTCCTTGGGGCGATTTCGTATTCGCAAAGCTTATGCTCAACTCAGGAGTTTCAAAGGACTGGACAGTAGCTATAGGTCTTTACAACATGCTTGAGAAATCACTGGTCAACAAATACTTCTCAGTATTCTGTGCCGGCGGTATCGTGGTAGCTATCCCTATCTCAATACTGTTCGTCATCATGCAGAAGTACTATGTAGAGGGCGTGACTGGCGGTTCTGTAAAGGGCTAAGGCGGCGGTCCGGGAGAAATGAGAAAATTTATTTTGAGCAGGTGTCTGCGTCGCCGGATGAACCACAGATGGATGGTGGTGTGGATGCCTGCTATAATTAGCCCTAAAATAGGGCTGACAGGGTGAAAAATGAGGATATTGTCACTTATTTGATGACGATTATCTTTAGATCAAAAGGTTACAACATATATGAAATAGGAGATTTAAGATATGGAGAATACATTTATTGTAAACATTATCCACCGTCCTGAGATGGTCCCTGAGTATGCCGAGAAGGTTACAGGCCATGGTCAGGCAGAGGATATCGGAAGAAAAGCTCTCCTCACAGAGTCACTGGACATTTTCAAGTTCCAGCAGGAGACAGCACACAAAAACGGACTCAAGACTACTATTCAGATGACATATGCCAGTCTTTTTAACGAGGAGGCTGTATCACTTGCCAAGGAGCATCATGAGAAGTATGGAGATGAGATAGCGCTCTCACTTCTCGGACTTCCTTGCACAGAGTTCAGAGAAAAGTACAAGACCAAGGACTTCTGTATCTGGATGTTCTCAATGGAGGACAAGAAGAATATCGTCGATGACGTATTTGGAAAGTTCCATGATATATTTGGTTTTTATCCAGTGTCTACAGGTTCATACTATATGGATGCTGAGCTCACAAACTACATCAAGGAGAAGTATCCATCAGTCAAGTGTGCGGTTGCAACATGCTGGGAGGAGGGCCCTAAGGCTTACCATACATGTAACAACTCATGGTACACACTGTTTGATGGTGGTCCATGGAATCCGTGGATACCTTCAAAGCAGAACACACATGCACCTGCAGCAAATGAGGCTGAGGACAGCGGAATCGTTGCAATCCCCCATCTTTCAAGAGATCTGCTGGCATGTTACGATGGAAATGGTTCTAACTTTGGTACACATCCACAGAACGTTCTCCGTGGAATGATCTATGACAGCAAGACATGGGAGTACCCATATCTGTACAACCTTATCGACCAGTATCGTCATCTGGCTAAGTTCAACAATGGATATTCATACAACATGATGTTCGTTGGACCGGGCTGGCTGAATAAGATGGGACGCTGGGAGGCTCCATATGAGCTGCTCAAGAAGAGCTACGAGGACGGAATGAAGTACTATGGTGATCTGAAGAAGGAAGGCAAATGCATTGACATGACAATGGCTGAATTCGCTGACTTCTACAGAGAGAATAAGACATACGAGGAGCCTGAGTGTGCTCTTTGGAAGGATATACTGTACGGATCAGATAAGCAGATCTTCTGGTACTGCGATCCATATATGAGAGCCCAGATCAACATGGATCAGGGCGGTGCGATCGTTGACCTCAGACCATATGCAGCAAAACTTAACTGGCCTGTAGGTATTGGAACTCCACACGTTCAGGATGCCTCATATCCATTCCTGATCCAGGAGAAGTACAGAGCGGGATATTTCACACACTATGCTGGAGAAGGTACTGTGAGAAGTGCCAAGATCAGCTATAATGGTGAGGAGGTTGATCTCTGTCTATGCAGAACAAAGGCAACATTCTCACAGGAGGGCAGCACAAGGATCCTTACACTTGACCCGGTTGACATCGAGTTCTACGATCTGACAGTTAAACTTCAGACAAAGATATATTTTGAGGAGGGGTCATCCAAGATAAGACATGAGAGAACTATCCTCGAGATGAGCAACCCTGATGCAGAGGTTGAGATCAATGAGTACATGGTGGCATGCTACGGTACAACAGAGTATCCTGAGGACATGACAGGAATCACTCTCACAGCAAAGAATGCTTCAGAGAGCAAGTCACTCACATATGAGTACAAGTGCAGAGAAGAGGATCTCGCAGGTGCCGATGAGGTGTCAGCAGTTATCCCTGCGATCGAGACAAAGGCTGCCATGGGAGCATCAGGCAGCGACGCAACAGGATATTTCAAAGAGGGATATGCGTTCTCGCCAATGTTCACTCTCGGGTTTACAAAGACACTTAAGGATAAGGAGGTATTTTCAACATGGCTCAGTCTGGAAAAGGCAAATTAAATTACAGATGTCCAATGTGTTTCATGAGAGATCTGGATATAGATATGTTCTATGATAAGGACAAGAAGGAATACTACTGCATCCGTTGTCAGTATGTTGGACCAGAGGAGGACGTTCTGGCAAAGAACGAACTTATCAGAATAAAATACGGAAGAATGTATGACAGGATTACATTTGACGACTAGGTGACAGATGTCATCTTGATAGAAGTCCGCCGACAGATGAAGATGAACTGGTACATCAGGAGTATGCAGAACATTTTTCTTCGGCGGCTGTTCTTGGTTATAACAGGCAGTAAAATAAATGCAGGTGAAGGAGACAAAAATATGGCAGATTATATAAAGGGCGTGGATCTCTCCGCTGTTGCCGAGGTTGAAGAGCTGGGTGCGAAATATTATGACAATGGTGTGCAGGGAGATATATTTGACATACTGAAGAACTATGGTGTGAATTCTGTGAGACTTCGTCTGTGGAATGATCCGTACACGGAGGACGGCGTACCTTATGGCGCGGGCACAAATGACCTTGAGGTATACAAGAAACTCGCGAAGCGCGCTATGGATCATGGAATGAGCATTCTGCTTGATTATCACTACAGTGATTTCTGGGCTGACCCGGGCAAGCAGAGGGTGCCGAAGGCGTGGAGAGGCATGGATGCGGATCAGCTTGAGCAGGCTGTGTACGACTACACAAGGGAGACTCTTTTAGAGATGAAGGATGCGGGAGTTTTACCTCAGCTTGTTCAGGTTGGAAATGAGCTTACAAACGGGCTGATGTGGCCTCTGGGGCAGAAACCTGAGTATGACAATATCGCAAAGTTTGTGAGCGCAGGAATAAGTGCGGTCAGATCGGTTGACTCTGATATTCCGGTCATGATACATCTCGACAATGGTGGCAACAATCCTATGTATGTGGACTGGTTTGACCACTACATGGAAAGAGGAGAAGATTTTGATATAATTGGAATGTCGTATTATCCGTTCTGGCATGGAACCATGAAGGAGCTGGAGGCAAATATGCGGGATATGGCGGATAGATACGGCAAAAAGATAGTTATCGCGGAGGTTTCCATGGGATTTACCATGGAGGATTATGCAGAATATGAGAAACTGGGGCCTGACGATAGAAAGGGCTATGCCACAAAACCTTCACTGGTGGAGAATCTTGACTACCCTATGACACCTGAGGGACAGGCGGATTTCATGAACGATATAATGAAACTGATAGATGATGTTCCAGGCGGTGATGGATTCTATTACTGGGAAGCTGGGTGGATACCGGTACCTGGAAGCGGCTGGGCTACGGAAGGAGCGCTGTCATACATAGAGGAGTCTGGACCATGCGGAAATGAATGGGCAAATCAGGCGCTTTTTGACTATGATGGACATGCTCTGCCGGCACTTAAGACTATACGTGATTACAAGCCGCTGCACAGCGACTATCCACTTAAGTAAATTATTGGGGACGGAGGTGCCTGTCCCCTCCGTCCCCGTGGTTTCTGATAGTAAAGTACATGTTTTTGATACATTTGGATATGTTTTGGCTGGGCGGGTCTGTGTATAATATATGCAGATGCGCCTTTTTAATATATTTGGCAAATTTACAGATGGGGGACAGGACGGGTTGTTCTGATTGATCAGGAGGTAAGGTATGAAAAAAGTAGCATTGTTCATGGATGGCTGGAAGAGGTATTTCACCTATGCCTGGCCGCTGGGATTTATGCAGAAGATAAAGGAAGCCAGGGCTGATGTGAATTTGTACATATTCAACAGCAATGGCAATTGGAACAGGGACGATGGGTATAGCTATGGTGAGTACAATATATATAATCTTCCGGATCTGACAGATTTTGATGGAATCATCATATCGGTGAATAATATCAAATATCCTGAGGTTACGGCGGAACTGCTTGACAGGATAAGAAAGAGTGGAGTTCCGGCTATAAGCCTTGAGACTGCGTTTGACGGCCTGCATTTTGTGGGTATAGACAACTATGATGCCATGTATGACATGACTCGGCATATGATAGAGAAACATGGTGCGAAGAAAATATGGTATCTTGCCGGTCCAAGGGATAATTATGAGGCTCAGGAGAGATGCCGGGCGTTCTGTGACTGTGTGGATGTGTATGGCTTGAAGATAGATGATGAAGATGTCCTATTTGGCGATTTTGGTTTCAATGATGGCGTGACGGGTTTTGAAGAATTGCTAAGGGTACATGGACATACATGCATACAGCATGAGAAGGATGGTCCGGATTACGGCGGCCCTGCGGAGGTGTATGGAGAGATAACCAGTGGCAGTTTTGCGGATTCTGCTCCAGATGCCGAGAATCCTGGAGCGAAGGGACAGGAGGAGCTGGATGAGAAACGGCTTGAGGAGCGGGAATTTGTCAGAAAAATACTTCCCGATGCCATCATCTGTGCAAATGACAACCTGGCGGTGGGTGTGTGCAACAGAGCAGAAGCACTTGGACTTTCAGTGCCAAATGATTTTAAGGTTACGGGATTTGACAACTTTGATAAAGCAGCTTACTATACGCCACGCATAACAACGGTGAGCAGGATCCGTGAGAAGATCGGAGCTGCGGCTGCAGAGATCATGTTGAATATCTGGGCGGGAAACAATCCGGATACCAGCTCTTATATAGATTATAATTGTATATTCACGGAGAGCTGTGGCTGTGGCGCGGATGCTATGCTGAACGGCAGACAGTACCTGAAGAATTATATAATGGGAGTTGTGGAACGCGAGGAGATAGATGAGAGCACGCTGGATTTCACGCATTTGCTCAGCAAATGCAAGGATTACAGTGAACTGTATCCGTGCGTTCAGTCCTCATATTCACAGGCAGAGTGTAAGAAATGCGTTATGGTTGTCGACAGATCTCTTGTAGAGATGGGAGGGGCTGGTCCGACTCTCTCAGCGGCGTACGATGAGGATGTATTTGCTGTGAAGGGATATCCTCAGAGAATGCAGATTGTGTACAGGCAGGGCGTAGCGGATGGCGATAGCGATACATACCACAGTATGTTTCCACTTTTGGATGATGAGACTGGTGGCAATATATTTTTATTTGCGCCATTTCATTTCGGAGAAAAGGCAGTTGGGTTCTGTTGTGTCGAAAATGGATATTACCTCATGGATAAGCAGCTTTGGTCAACTGTAATGAGCGAAGTGAATGTAGCTATGATAAATCTGTTCAATAAATGGAGGCTGGAGCAGATCAATCAGGAGCTTACGGCAATATCCATAAAGGATCCACTTACCCAGATATACAACAGGGAGGGTATGAGACAGATCGCCGCAAAGGCATTTGACAAGGCTGCGGGCCAGGGCAGGGCACTTCTCATAATGTTTGCAGACATGGACAGGCTCAAATATATAAACGATACATACGGTCATGAGTTTGGCGATAAGGCTATAAGAAATGCGGCCAGAGCTGTGGCCGGAGGCGGTGGAATAAGCAGTATTCCGGTTAGATACGGCGGAGATGAATTTGTATCCATATCTATATACGATGAGGATGAGACTCCTGAGGAAAGAAAGGCGGCGATACTTGAGAAGGCCAGGGAGATAGCGGCGCAGGAGAAGCTTCCATTTGATCTGGAGTTCAGCATAGGTTATGTGATCACTGATCCGGAGTGCGATAAGACTTTGGAGGATTATGTGAGGGAGGCTGACCATATCATGTATCAGGAAAAGATGCAGAAGAAAGTGAGCCGGATATAATAATGAAAAGAGGATCAGTTTTGCTGATCCTCTTTTGTCTGACTTGAGCTTGAAACAGGCATTCAGGTTAAATTGAATGGTTCTAATACGAAAGCCCTTATGTTATAATAAGACGGCAATAAATTGCGGTAAAAATGTATGCAAGGCGCTGTTTTATATGCAGCCTGAAGAATGAGATTATATTTACGAGGAGGATAAAGGCATGTTGAAGAAAGTAACAGATTCAGTATTTTACGTAGGTGTGGATGACAAGGACATAGACCTTTTTGAGAACCAGTATATAGTTCCAAACGGAATAGCATACAATTCTTATGTCATCATGGACGAGAAGATAGCCATCATGGATATGGTAGACGCAAAGTGCGCAGACCAGTGGTTTGCAAATGTGGCAGAGGTGCTTGGAGATAGACAGCCAGATTACCTCATCATATCACATCTTGAGCCGGATCACTCAGCCAACCTTGGCGATGTGCTTGCGAAGTACCCGGATATCAAGATCGTATCAAATGCGAAGCTTTTCGGAATGCTTCCAAACTTCTTCGAGGTTCCTGTGGCTGACAGAAGTGTGACTGTTGCAGAGGGACAGACACTCTCACTTGGAAGCCATACACTTCAGTTCTTCATGGCTCCTATGGTTCACTGGCCTGAGGTCATGGTCACATATGAGCAGAGCGAGAAAATACTCTTCTCAGCGGATGCATTTGGCAAGTTCGGAACTCTGGATACTGATGAGGACTGGGCATGTGAAGCGAGAAGATACTACTTCAATATAGTAGGAAAGTATGGAATGCCTGCACAGGCACTTCTCAGGAAGGCTGCAGGTCTTGATATCCAGAAGATATGCGCACTTCATGGACCTATACTCACAGAGAATCTGGAATACTACATAGGCAAATATCAGCTGTGGTCCACCTACACACCTGAGGATGAGGGAATCTTCATCGCATACTGCAGCCTCCACGGCAACACAGAGAAGGCTGCAAAGAAGCTGGCGGAGATCCTTGAGGAGAAGGGCGCACCAAAGGTTGCTATATCAGACCTCTCAAGGGATGACATGGCGGAGTGCATAGAGGACGCTTTCAGGTACGACAGGCTTGTGCTAGCAGCACCTACGTACGATGGAGGCGTGATGCCTGTCATGGCAGACTTCATCAACCACCTGAAGATGAAGGCGTACCAGAAGAGAAAAGTGGCATTCATTGAGAATGGTTCGTGGGCTCCAATGGCAGCCAAGCTCATGAAGGAACAGATGTCATCGATGAAGGATATAGAGATCGTGGACGAGCATGTGACCATAAGGTCTGCGTTCAAGCAGTCAGATGTGGCAGCGCTTGAGGTGCTGGCAGACAAGTTGTTATAAAAGATACGGATAATAAATATAAAGTAAGTCTGGAATCGACTTACATACGTAGTTATTATTCATCTAACAGGTGAGTTGCCACAATAAAGTTGTTACACAGAGTTGCTATACATATTGTGAGCAGGGAATTTGAGCCCACCGGTCCTTAGGTGGCGCTGTGAGGCGGCACCTTAGTACCGCTGCAGGGCGAAATAAGCGGAAGCAACCCAGCGAATGATATGTATAGCAACTCTGTGTTCAAAGAAAAAATTGGCAACTCACCATCATATCAATAATGTAAGGAAGGTGTAATACATGGCTAAGTCCATGGTTTCCGGTAAGCCCCTCAGTCTGATGCTGCAGTTTGCCACCCCGCTTTTGCTCGGCAATCTGCTTCAGCAGACATACAATATAATAGATGCGGCTATTGTGGGGCAGATGCTGGGTGATAAGGCTCTGGCGGGAGTCGGAGCAAGCAGCAGTATACAGTTCCTGGTTCTGGGATTCTGTATGGGCTGCTGCGCAGGATTTGGTGTTCCTGTTGCAAAATATTTTGGCGCAAATGATATGCATAAGATGAGAAAATATATATTTAATGGTGCGGTTCTGACGGGCATCATAGCGCTTATCGTTACATCGGTGTGCGCTATATGCTGTAATCAGATATTGCACCTTCTGTCCGTTCCGCAGGATATATTTGACAAGGCGTACTCATATCTTATAGTTATATTTCTGGGAATCCCATTTACACTTATGTATAATTATCTGTCGAGTGTGCTCAGATCCCTGGGAGACAGCAGAACGCCATTCATGTTTCTGGCGTTCTCGGCGATACTCAACATATTCCTTGATCTGTTCTGCATACTGGTGCTCAAGTGGGGCTGTGCCGGTGCGGCTATAGCAACCATCACGGCACAGGCGGTAAGCGGAATATTGTGTCTTGTGTATATCTTCAAGAAAGTTCAGATCATGCATCTTGAGGCGCAGGACAGGGAGATGGAGGGCTCTGCAGTGAAGGAACTCCTCGTCATGGGCATTCCGACAGGCCTGCAGTTTTCCATAACTGCCATAGGAAGTATGGTTATGCAGTCCGCAAATAACAAGCTGGGAAGCGTGTATGTATCGGGATTCACAGCCGGTATGAGGATAAAGCAGTTCACTATGTGTCCATTTGACGCATTTGCAACGGCGGCTTCTGTGTTCTGTAGTCAGAATCTTGGAGCTGGACAGGCAAAACGTATAAAACAGGGATTGCGGCAGGCGATAGCTGTTGCAGTGGGATATGGATTGATAGCAGGACTTATCATGATATTCTTTGGCAGACCGCTCTCTATGATATTTGTCAAGAAGAGTGCAGTCGATGTCCTTGATGCATCTGCGAAATATCTCAGATGTATGGGATTCTTCTATTGGAGTCTCGGTATACTCAATGTGTCCCGTATGGTGACGCAGGGACTTGGATATTCGGGAAGAGCCATATTCTCAGGTGTTACAGAGATGGCAGCCAGGATCATAGTGAGCCTGGGATTTGTCGGAACATTTGGATTCACGGCCATCTGTTTTGCTGACCAGACGGCATGGGTCACAGCGACCATTTATATATTGCCGACATGCCTTTATTGTGTGAAGAAGTCCACGGCGAAGATTGCTGCAGGAATACAGTGATATTGTTATGGCGAAAGTAAGAAAACCACCTCAGCTTTGGGTATATCCTGAGGATTAGTTGCTTACGTATTTTACCGTCACTGGCTATCATTTGAATAGGGGGACAAATTGTACCTCAGTTATCTGCTAATTCTGGGTTACTAGAACGTAACCATTTTACATACTTTGACATATCAATCCATTCATTATAAAATTAACCTGATTTTAATCTTTCTCATATTTTAGATTAATCATCGATTGGTATAGTAACAACATCAGTTGATGATATCAGCAACAAACAATCAGAAAGATGACAGATTATCGGAAGATGATGAACTAAGATAAAGAGAAAGGGTGTAAAGATTATGGATAAACTTGAAAAAGTAGAAAAGTTAAGAGAAAAAACCGGAGTAAGTTACGAGGATGCGAAGAGTGCACTTGAGGCATGTGATTATGACGTACTGGATGCGATCATATATCTGGAGAAGCTTGGCAAGGTGAAATCCCCGGAGATGGGAAGTTTTACTACAGGTGGGGAGCAGCAGACCTCAACAGAATTTGAACAGGCACAGAAAGTTTACACAAATGACTGCAATAAAGCAACATTTGGACAGATGGTTGACAGATTTTTCAAATGGTGCGGCAGGATCCTGAAGAAGAGTGTAGACAGTAGCTTCATAGTGGAGAGAAGAGGCCAGAGCATGATGAATGTTCCAGTTCTGGTTCTGGTGATCGCACTCATATTTGCCTTCTGGGTAGTCATTCCACTCCTTGTGGTAGGACTCTTCTGTGAGTGCAGATATCATTTTGAAGGAATCGGAGATATAAACGTAAACCTCAATGATGCATGTGACAAAGTAGCCGACTCAGTAGACAACCTTAAGTCCGACGTCAATAACAAGTAAAAAATGAAAAAAGAATATCTTTTACTGATATTCTGTTAATTACCAGCTGACATCGTTTGTTGCGAAGAAGGTAATGTCCAACAGACTCCCTTCCACAACAAACGATGTCGGCGTCCGGAAGCCAAAAGAAAGGAAAAAGATATGGCACAGAAGATTCTTATTGTGGAGGATGAAGAGAAGATTGCAAGATTCGTTGAGCTGGAGCTGCTGCACGAGGGATACGAGGCAGAGAAGGCATTTGACGGAAGAACAGGGCTGGACAAAGCTCTGACCGGTGACTTCGATCTTGTGGTGCTGGATGTGATGCTTCCGGGACTCAATGGTTTGGAGGTGCTTCGAAGAATCCGCAAGGAGAGTGTTGTGCCGGTTATCATGCTGACTGCAAGGGATGCAGTCATGGACAAGGTGTCAGGGCTTGATGCCGGTGCTGACGATTATCTCACCAAGCCATTTGCCATAGAGGAGCTGCTTGCCAGGATAAGGGTTGCGCTGAAGAGGCGTGGAACTGCGGAGGTTCACACTCACAGGATAGAGATCCGCGGGGTGTGTATGGACACCGACAGACATGAGGTCACAGTGGGCGGCGAGATAGTGGAGCTGACAAACAGAGAATTTGAGCTGCTGAGAACACTCATGGAGAACAAGGACATCGTTATGGACAGGGAAAAGCTGCTGAATGCGGTGTGCGGATATGATTATCTGGGAGAGACTAATATCATAGATGTGTATGTGAGGTATCTGAGAACAAAGATAGATGATAGATTTGGAGTTAAGCTGATCACCACCGTCAGAGGTGTCGGATATGTTATCAGAGAATGACCATTTTGGATGCCAGGATAGAGCAGATAGATATGTGGCAAGCCGGATATCGTAGCAGAGCAGACAGATATGTGACAAGCCAGCGCCGCATGACACGGATACGCATAGATAGAGAGAAAATACATGGGAAAGAAAACTAACGAAAACAAAAGAATGTCATCGATAGCCAGAAGGATCAACATGAGCTTCTGGCTCAAAGAACTGGGCAATGTGATACTTATAGATATCGTCATTGCCTTTCTTATTGTAAGTGTATTTGCTGTGTGGGGCAGGAAACAGCTGCCACAGGGCGTGGGCGGAATGAGATATTACGTTGAGAAAAATGAAGATGGCGGAGCGTATGAATATATAATAGAAGGGTCAGATGAGAAGAAGTACAGATATGACGTTAAGATCCTTTGGGATATCATAGAGATTCCGGGCGTTATATTGCTGGGGATGGAGACTATAGTGTTGTTTGTTGCGTTGTTCAGGACAGCGGATGTCAGAAGAAGATTGAAACCGCTGAATGATCTGGCGGTGACGGCGGAAAAACTCAGCAAGGAGCCTATGGATCACAACAAGATAGACGATCTGGAGAAAGCCATATCCCATCTGTCCGCGGATGACGACGAGCAGGTTATACATACCGGAGACAAGGATCTTCAGAGTATAGAGATCGCGCTCAACAATCTGCTCAGGAATATGAAGGAGAATGAGAAACGTCAGATGAGATTTGTGTCGGATGCTTCCCACGAGCTCAGGACGCCTATCGCAGTGATCCAGGGATATGTGAACATGCTCGACCGTTGGGGGAAGGAGGATGAACAGGTTCTGGGAGAGTCCATAGAAGCACTCAAAAATGAATCCCAGCACATGAAGGAGCTTGTGGAACAGCTGTTATTCCTTGCAAGGGGCGACAGTGGAAGGCAGCATCTGAACATTGAGAAAACCGACCTCAACCAGATGGTAAGTGAGGTGTGGGAGGAGTCCATGATGATAGACGAGAGCCACAGATATGAGTTCCGGAGCACTGAGAATGAGGCGTGTGTGCTCGGCGATGTGGCGATGATCAAGCAGTCCGTCAGGATATTTGTCCAGAATGCGGCGAAGTATTCTGAATCTGGCACCACCATAATACTTGGTGTGAAAGAGGAACCCGGTTATGTCAGTTATATGATAGAGGACGAGGGAGCCGGAATGAATCCAGGTGATCTGGCCCACATATTTGACAGATTCTACCGCTCGGACGAGGCACGGAATAATGAGACTGGGGGCTCGGGCCTTGGCCTGTCCATCGCCAAATGGATCGTGGATGCCCACGGAGGCACCATACAAGTCATATCCAGAGCGGATATAGGATCAAGATTTGTTGTGAGATTCCCTAAAATTGCTTAAAAAGAGAGGTTGCATATATTTATTGGTAATCTGAGTATCTGTGGTTGCTGAACAATCCCAGAATCCAGCCTGCACTTCCTAAAATTATGTATTCTTTCATAAAAGAGGCGAGAGTCTTAAATGAGTGAACATAAATATACCATGGTATGATAGCATTAAAGAGATTTCCTCCGCTAAGAGACAGGATGATCAGTGTAAATGATAAAATGATGGCTATGGTGGTGTTCTTCGCTGTATATACTGTGCCGTAATATAAACCGCAGAAGCAATATATTATAATAAGATTTTTTGCTATAAATCTTTCTGGGTAGAGAATTGTCCTGAAGAACAACAACGATGTTATGGCACACATTAATAAAGACAGGTATAAAAATGGAATAATTGTTTCTACCCACTTTATTCTGTGGGCTATGTAAAAAAGTTCCCGGCTTGGGCTATATACAAACGGCATAAAGGTTATTGTATATAGCAGCATAACGCACACAGGATATGCTATGCAGTAACACTGCTGCAGTGCGTTTTCTTTATCCTGCATATCAAGGGGGTTCATCATCATAAAGCCCGTAATAGCAGCTAAAACAGCTATAATTACACAGAGTATCATTCCCTTACGCAATATAAATAGTGAGTTATGTATTCTTTGCACCATAGTTACACTCCGTTCCTGTAAGACTTAAGAATATACATGTATACATCTTCCAAAGTGGGATCAGCTGATGCAGGCTCTGAGGTATCAATAGAAGGGGAAGCCAAAAGCCTGGTCATGGCTGTTTTGATTCCGTCTGTAGTGTCTTTTGCAATTATATAGCCTTGATCGATAATTTCTATATAATCACACAAAAACTCCGCATCGTCTACGATGTGTGTGGATATAATAATTAGCTTGTCATCACAATTGGTTTGTTTTATAAGATTCCTGAATCTGAGTCTTTCCTCAGGATCAAGACCTGCTGTCGGTTCATCGCATATTATTATAGGGGGATTGCCAAGAAAAGCCTGGGCGATTCCAACACGTCTCACCATTCCGCCAGACAGAGTATGAGCCTTTTTGTCAATATAACTTGATAAATTGACACTTTCTATAACTGATTCGATGTCTTCATCAAGACTACATGATGAAATACCCTTGGAAAATGCAATATAACGCATACATTCTCTTACAGTCATTCCGGGAAAAAGACCAAATTTCTGAGGCAGATACCCGATATCAACAGAATGTATATTTGCTCCGTTCAGGAGAATGCTTCCGGTAGCTGATGGATATAACCCAATAAGGGATCTCATGAATGTGGTTTTGCCGGCACCATTAGGACCGAGTAGTCCGTGTACTCCTGATTCAAAATTACAGTTTAAATTGTGAAGAATTGTGTTCCCTCCCAAAGTAGTTGTCAGATTTTTTATTTCCAGCATAATAATCCCCCTTTATCTGAACGGATACAAGTTACTTTATTCTGTTGTTTCAGTGATGCCAAGTTCGTCGTATACATCTTCCTGAATCTTTTGAAGTTCATCATCGGTGAGAATTGAATCAATATTGTACCAATTACCTGTCTGTATATAATTGGTGTAGTAAATATCCAAATTACCTGCAGCATCAAACATCACCATGTCAGAACCGTACATATATGCATTTCTGTGTATTGGTTGTATCAGGATTGTTTTCCCGATAAGGGAATAATCAGTTGCCTTTTCTTCAGGTGTATAGTTTATATATTTTTTTATCTGGCTTGTTATGTAGTGGTTTCGACTCGGATCGGTGTCCGCGCCAATATATGGGAAAATGTATCGCACATTATCAATAATCTGTTCTCTCCAAAATATGCCGGAAACAATGCTTAGCTGATCACTGAAACCACTGAACGTATCACCGGACAAGCTGAGATTGCTATACGTAGTAAAATCAGAGTATATGGATACTGTGAACCTGCTCAGATCCTTAGGAAGCTGGCAATATCCGTTTTGAAATAAGTCTCCATTTCCAGCAATTGGGTAATACGGGAAGTTTCCGGGAAGATATGCACCATTTTCCCCTGTGTAGCAAATATTGTAGGATTTTCCTGTATACTTTATGTATATGGATGAGAGATTGCCGGCTTCGTTGTATATGCATAGCTTATTCCCATTTTTGCTATAGCGGATAGCATTATCCTGATCATCTGCTATATAGTCGATATTGTAATCTTTACAGAGTATAAAATGGTATTCAGGGAGACTGGTGTCTGATAGCTGCATATACATATCTGCGATCAAATTCTTCCTTATGTCAAAATGTATGTTATACTCTGTAACATAAAAATCTATTTCCTTTGTTGGAGTAAGTAATTCCTGTTCATTTGCAAATAAATCCGAGGAATCGTCTGCGTATCCAGGGTTACTGCCATTATATGGGATGCTGCAGATATAAATAAAGGAAAACGAGCATAACACTGAAAATATGGTGGCAAAAATCAAAGATAACTTCTTGTATCTGAAGAAATTTGTGATCAAATATACGGAGATCACGCCAAATACTATATACAAAGGTTTGGACAGAAAATGTATATTTACAGGAATTAAAGCTGCTTCATCTGGAATATAAGTAAGAGAAGCACAGAATATATTGGATATTTCCTGTATACTGCCGATTTTATCTTCCGCAGGAAAGGTGAACTTACCCGATTGCAATATGGCAACTATAGTGAACCCAAATAATGCAAGATAGGCAAGGATAGTATTGTTGATATACGATATGATGAGCCCTGTCATAACCGCACAAGTGTTAACCATAAATACATGTGTGAAAATAGCCTTAATTGTATATATATAAAAGTCTGCAGAGGAAGAACCTGACAGTATACAAAGGCATATACATAGAACTAACATGCACATACATAATAAGACATTTATGATAGAGAGAATAAGCAGCTGCTGTGATTCTCTTTTAATTGATGACATAGTGTATGTGCTTATGCTCTCTACCACATTGGTTTTTTTTACGATAGATGTGTATTCAAAGGATAAGTACAAAAACAGAATATAATAATATATGGAATTTCCAAGCATCATATCTGTATGTTCAACTATATCAATGTAGTTAAATTCTCTAAGCAGACTGTCTTCAATGAATTTGTATACTGAGTATAAAATACAAAATATGATAGCAGCGATGGAAGACCAAAAGCATTGTGGAGTTTTCCTGAATAGTATGTAATTCTGTTTAAGCATTGCTTTACCTCCTATCAATAATAAATTATAATTAGAAAAACTTAGTTGTACTAAGATTTACGCAAGATGTATTAATTGGTAAATGAAAGGCGGAAGATGTTAAAAGTTGCTATATGTGATGATGAGCAGAAGGATATAGACATTGCAGAAAAATGCATATTGGAGTATTCGTTTAAACACAATCTGGATATTGAATGCGCCAACTACAGGACGGGGCAGGAATTGCTGGACAAGATGGAATCTGGTGAACATTATGATTTTTTTGTCTTTGATGTGGAAATGGAGAAGGAGGATGGAATATATATCGCCTCAATTATCCGAAAAGGATACGACAAAAATGCAATTATCATTTTTGTAAGCAATTACCCGGGACATATGGGACGGAGCTTTTCTGTGCATGCATATAATTATATTCAGAAACCTCTTAAATATATAGAGTTGGAACAAGTATTATCTCAGGTTTTGCGTGAGATAAGGGACATGGAGTTTAACAAGTTGATTGTGCCAGCGGCAGATGGAGAAAAAGTTGTTAATATATCTGATATTATGTATATAGAAACCTCGAGAAAATTTCAAAAGAGTGTAGATATTCATTCTGCAAAAGAGATTATACAGGTTACAGGTAATTTAAAAAAATGGTTTAACTTGTTAAAGGACAAAAGGTTTGTATACAGCTTTAAGGGGTATATTGTAAATATAGATCACATAGTTACCTTGAGATGCGGGGAGCTTGTTTTGGATAATAACGAGATTATTCCGTTGTCAAGGAAATATGAGGAAGAGGTAAGGAAGAGTCTTATTAATACGGTTATATCAGATGTGGGGAGCATCAGAGGTTAAAGGGTGAGTTATTTAGTATTAATTTTTATATCAGCAATTATGGATGCTGTGACTGTAAAAGTTTATGTAGAGAAATGGCTTGGAAAGCCTCCGCTTAGAATATCGACAATAGCATATTGGGGTATATTTATTTTAACAGAGCTGGCTGCAAGAGGCGGACAGCTTTTCATGATAGATGTGTCACAGGAGAAAGCAATGGTCAGCCAGGTGTCCGCGCATATAGTTATCATGCTCGTATTTATTTGCCTATATGATTCCCGTATAGCTGAATGCATATCTGCGTTTATTATATGGGTATTGGGTTATCTGGTGAGCATCGGTTTATCTGATGTAGTGGTAATTACAACGGATCAGATGCTGTATGACGGTGGAATAACTCATCTGATCTCGGTGATGGATATGTATGCACAGTTTATTATGCTGCCTGTTCTGATCATAATACTGGTAGTGAGAAATTATGTATCAGGCAGATATTCATTTAAACAGTTGGTCATAGTGCTTATAACTCCAATGATAAGTTGTTATCTATACTTGATAATACCAGAACAGATCGTGCTTTTGTCAGGGTATGGATTTATATTTGTGCTGATAATTGTGCTGGTCTTAAATGTTTTAAATTATTATCTGTTTGATAACATGGTGGATAATTACAAACTGAAAAATCAGGTAACAATGCTTGGTTATCAGTTGGAGCATCAGTCGGATAAATATGACCAATTGGTTCTTTCTTATAAGAAAATTGGCAGTATGGTTCATGATACCCAAAAGCATATAAGCTATATAAGGACATGCATAGAAGAGAAGCAATATGACAGGATAATGACTGTGTGTGATACATATGAGGAAGAATTAAAAAGCAAATATGTTGTTTCAAAAACAGGAAATCTTGTTATTGATACATTTGTGAACAGTACGTATACATTTGCCCAAAACAATGGCGTGAAATTTCATACGGATTTTAAGTTCGATAAAAATTCAATAATGGTTTCTGACTATGATATGTGTATAATAATAGGGAATCTGCTGGATAACAGTATCAATGCATGTAAGAAACAGAAGGAAAAAGAGGGGGTATATATAAAGCTGGCAATAGTGCAGACAGATCGGCATTGGGTAATAGATGTGAAAAATAGTAGTACACAGTCTGACGTGGGCGACAGTAAGGATATGACTCATGGATATGGTATACAAAATGTGAAAAATACCGTGGACAAGTACAATGGAATAATGGAGATAAAGAATACATATGGGGAGTATGAAACACTTGTGCTGATCCCCATAAATCAGGATTAAATTTACATAAACTGGCTGTCCCCGCATAGACTGTATAAACAGAATATGCGGGGGCTTTTTCTTTGAAGGGATACATAGAAGAACGGGCAGTTGAAGCAGCAAATTATATCATTGATACCAGAGCGACGGTCAGGCAGACAGCGGAAAGGATGGGTATAAGCAAATCCACGGTACACAAGGATATAACGGAGCGGCTGGTGCGTATCAGACCCATGCTTGCTGCACAGACCAGAGTCATTCTGGATGCAAATAAGGCAGAGCGTCATATCAGAGGAGGCATGGCTACGAGAGAAAAGTATCTGCATGAACATGAAGTGGACAGAGAAGGGAGGTGATTACATAAAGATTTAATACCTCGTGTGTTGTATTTTTCATTGATTTGGGTTACACTTTTGTTGATTGCGTAGTAATGCTATGTATATTAATATAGAGGCTGTGTCGGGATTTTGATTGGAAACCTGACATGAGATGTAACACAGATCAGAGGGAAAATATATGAGATTTATACATGTTTCGGACGTTCATCTTGGCATAACTCCTGATAAGGGAAAGCCGTGGAGCGATGTCCGCGCAAAAGAGATAGAAGACACATTTGACAGGGTTCTTGCTGTCGCTGAGGAGAGAAAGGTTGACCTGCTCCTCATCGCCGGAGATTTGTTTCATCAGTCGCCCGGGGATACAGAGCTTGACAGGCTGGACAACAAGCTTGCAAAACTCACGAATACCAGAACAATCATTGTTGCCGGAAGCCGGGATCATATTGAGAAGGATTCTCCATCTGAGACTTATGAGTTCAAGTCGAATACGGTGATACTCCCTGCGGACGAATTCAGTAATGCGTATTTTGAGGATATAGATACGTGTGTGACGGGATTCAGCTATGGGCGTGATGAGTACACTGAGAATTTTTCAAAGGATGTAACAGTGCAGCGAGAGGGTTCTACGAATATACTGTTGATGTATGGCGGTGATTCAAAGCATGGCGCATTTGACTTCAAGAAACTCGCCGGAGCCGGATTTGACTATGTTGCGCTGGGTAGTCTTAAGAAGCCTAAGCACATGGCAAAGAATAGGATGGCTTATCCGGGATCACCGGAGCCGGTGTCTCACCTCGATACGGGAAAGCATGGGTATATATATGGTCAGATTATTCATGGAGAGACAAGAATAAAGTGGGAGCCTGTGGCATGCAGGGAGTATATCAATCTCGGACTTGAGGTTAAGCCTGAATATACGGCCAGACAGATCGAGGGGGCTATCAGGAAACAGATTGACAAGATGGGCACTCAGAACATATATAAGATTATACTCAAAGGGGAGAAAGGCAAAGGCGTGAAGCCGGTATTTGATAATTTACCTGAAGAGTATATGATATATAGTGTCGTGGATAACACGATGTTCAATTATAATGCTGACAGCCTTATGAAAGACAATGAACACAATGTGCTTGGACGTTTTATAAGCGGGCTTTCCGGCAAGAATGATGCGGTGAGCAAAAAGGCGCTTGAGTATGGACTTGAAGCTATTGTAGCTACTGGAGAAAAGTAATGTATATTAATAAACTGTTTTTGAAGGAATTTGGTAAATTCAACAATAGAGAGATAAAACTTGATTCAGGCCTTAACGTGGTGTACGGAGAGCCGGGAGCCGGCAAGAGTACATTTAGGGATTTTGTCACCGGCATTCTGTTTGGTATGGACAAATACAAGGGAATCGGTTCTAAGAGTGATAACTATGCCAGAAGAAAGCCAAAGAGTGCAAATGGATATTCCGGCAAGGCAAATGTGGTTCAGAATGGAAAAAGTTATCTGCTTGAACGCAACTTTAACATGACTACAGATGGTGCAAGCCTCACGGATGTGGAGAGCGGCAAGGAGCAGAGACTTAAGATCAAGAATTCATATAAGGATGTGCTTTTTGACATGGACAAGAGTACATTTGCAGATGTGATGAGCATCGAGCCTGCGGCAGAGTCCGGGGATGATGATAAGTCGATATGTGACAGACTTGAGAGATACCTCATGAATATGCGGGAGACTGGATGCAGCGGAATCAATAAGGCAGAAGCCATCGCTTATCTTGAAAATGAGAGAAAGAAATATGACAATCAGAAGGAACTCAGACAGATAGAAGAGCTTGAGGCTCAGATGGATGAGCTGGGAGATGTAGACAAGGATCTGGAGGACATAAGAAAGTCCAGAAGAGAAGAGCTGGATGCCTACAATATGGAGATTGCCAGATTGAAGAGAGAGGCCAGACAGCTGGTAAATGAGAAAGATGCGGATATCCCTGACGAGGATGAAGACAGGGAGCGAAGCAGGATATTCCTGGAAGTCGAAGCTATAGATGACGAGGACGACAAGAAGGAAAAGAAGAAGCAGGAGAAAAAGGATAAGAAGCTGACAGACAATATATTTGTCATAATGGCTGTTGGAATCCTTGTGGTGGCCATTGTTATGGTGGCAGTGCGTCTGGTGGGTTTCCAGAAATCCATACAGCAGCTTTTTACGATATGTACTATAGCATTTGTGGCGATAACGATCATAGATGGATTGTTCAGGAAGGGAACATTTGACGGTGATAAGCTGCCGTCTGAGGAGGAGTACCGCAGAACCATATATGAGATGGGAAGGGCTACAGAGTCCAGAACAGTCAGGGTTGAGATCGATAGAGTGTTCCAGGAGGAACACGATAAGAAGCTTGACATGTTCAAGTTCCAGGAACATGACGCCATAGAAAAGCGAGATGCATATTATGAGCTCAAAGAAAAACGAGATGCTATATTTGTAGGTTATGATGCTCTTGAGACTGAGAAGAAAGCCATTGACAAGGCGATAGAGATGATCGAGGCTTTGTCCGGTGATTTTGCAGCTAAGTTTGAGAATATTGATCAGCATATATCATTTAATCTGGGATTGATTTCGGGAGGTGCATATACAGAGGTAAAGCTTGATGAGAATATGCACGTTGCTGTGAAGAAGGATGGACATTTCTTCAGGGCAGAATTCCTTGGCTCTGATGTGGTCAGACAGATTTATCTGGCGGTGAGACTTGCGGTTGCACAGGTTCTTGATACGGAGAATATGCCTCTTGTTCTGGATGATGTAGTATCTGCCACAGACGAGAAACAGCTATCAGGCATTCTTGATGTGATAAAGGGAGTGGGTACAGATCAGACGATATTGCTTACTTCGGACAAGGCTCTGCTCAAAAAACTTGACGATATGCATATAACATGTAATGTGGTGACATTGTAGATATGACATTATGAAGTTGATGTTACAATATGTGATATGATTAGTTAGACATAATATTAGACCTGCAGGTCGTACAAAAAAACTCCGGTATTCGGTGCTTATGCATCCGGATATCGGAGGTTTTTTATTACATGTCCTCTGCGGACTGTACGTTAATATTTTTTTAGAAGTTTTTATTGATACTTCAAGTGGTTCATCTTCTAGTAGTTCTCATAGTTGTCTGAGATGGTATGTTTTTCCTTGTACTCTGCAATTCTTGCATTGATTCTCTCTGATGGATCAAGAAGATCGCTGAGAGACGCATCGTGATTGAGATGGTCAATTATGAGAGCGATATACTTGCTCATGTCTGCAGATACATACCAGTCACGCTGTGAAAGTTCAGGAAGCTGGTATGTAAGGTTTGTTGTGATGACCTTCTCGATGAGCCCTTCTTCATGGCATTTGTCAAATACTTCAAGACCCTTTGTGAAGAGACCAAATGTAGCAAGAGCGTATACTCTCTTTGCCTTTCTTGCCTTGAGCTGCTTTGCCACATCGATCATACTCTCGCCGGATGCGATCATATCATCGATGATGATGACATCCTTGCCCTCAACTGAATCACCGAGGAATTCATGGGCAACAATAGGATTACGTCCGTCTACTACTCTTGAGTAATCTCTTCTCTTGTAGAACATACCTACATCTACGCCGAGAAGGTTTGCAAAGTAGATGGCTCTGTGCATAGCACCCTCGTCAGGAGATATGACCATCATATGGTTGTTGTTGATCTCAAGGTCAGGTGTTGATCTGAGAAGGGCCTTCACGAACTGGTAAGTTGGTTTCACATTCTCAAAACCACTCTTTGGTATAGCGTTTACGACACGTGGGTCGTGGGCATCAAAAGTTACGATGTTGTCAACACCATACTGCTTAAGTTCCTGGAGCATAACGGCACAGTCGAGAGACTCGCGTCCTGATCTCTTGTGCTGACGGCTCTCATAGAGGAAAGGCATGATGACAGTGAGCTTTCTTGGCTTGTCTGTCATGGCTGAGATGATTCTCTTGAGGTCAGCATAGTGATCATCAGGGGACATTCTCTGTGTCTGACCTGCCATAGTGTATGTGCAGCTATAATTCCCTACATCCAGCATGATATATATATCTTTACCACGAACTGATTCGTTGACAATTCCCTTGGCCTCACCTGATCCAAATCTTGGACAGTCTGTGCTGATGAGATAAGAATCTTTCTCATATCCGTGGAATACGATGCTTGACTTGTTCTCGTTCTGGCGGTTCTTTCTCCATTTAACAATGTAAGAATCAACTTTCTTACCAAGAGGCACAATGCTCTTGTGTGCGATGATTCCTAAGCTTCCTACGGGTATTGTCTCCAATTTGCTCTCGTCTGGCATAATAAAAATCCTCCTAATTTGATTTTGTTCATATTGATACCTGCGCAAATAGATGTGAGATCTATCTGTTGCCTGTTATGTGGCGCATACGCTTCACATAGCGGATGTTATCTCCGTAGAGATTGAATATGAGATAGCTATCAACAATTCGGGACATAATCCTCTCTGTATATCTGTTTTTGAACTCCTGGAGATCAAGATTGGTCGATATGAGAGTCGACAGTCCTTTGATAGTTCTCGTATTTATAATCTCAAATAATTGGGAAAGGACAAATGAATTGGTATATTCAGTGCCCAGATCATCAATTATAAGAAAATCACAATTATATATGTAGTCATACAGCATCTGGTCGTGATACTCATGACTACCATTTATTATAATATCCTGTAAGATATTATCAAATAAATTGATTGCAGACAAGTATAAAACAGTATATCCTTTGTCAAGCAGCTCCTTAGCGATACAATTTGTCAAGAATGTCTTGCCTGTACCGGTCTCTCCGTAGAGAAGGACACCGGGACGTTCATTCTGGAACCCTTCTGTGAACTGTCTGGCAGCACCTAGAATGTTCTTCATGTTCTGGTAAGGTGTGTAGCTCCGGCCGTTCACTGGCTCATCTTTGTAGTAGTCCAGGCTGAAGTGGTCGAAATTCTCGGTCTCGAGCACTTTTTCAATGGTGGACTGCTGGTAGAGCTGGCTTATGATCATCCGTCTGAGACATGCACATGGTCTGCCTTCGACATATCCGGTGTCTTTACACAGATGACAGTTGTATATGGGTGCGAGATAATCTGGTGGATATCCTGCACCATCCATAATGGATTTTTTCTCCGCTTTGAGGTTGGCTATGCAGGCTGCAAGCGCATCTTCATCCACAGGCTGTCTGCGGATTCTTTTTCTTGAGGCTTCTATAGAAGTGTGTGCTATAGTGTTGTCTATCTCCTGAATCCTTGGAAAACGTCCGTATATCTCTGATTTTCTATTGTCCTGTGTTCTCAGGTTGTCCTGTCTTATTCTGGACAATCTGGATAATATATCATCATAGTTGATATTGTTCATGTTATGTTACCTATATTAACTGCTTTTCTTGTTGAGATTCAGCTCGTCCGCAAGCATCTGCTCAAGCTGACCCAGCTGGTCAGACATGTCAGTCTGCTTGAAATTGGCAAAGCCGTTAGGGTTCCTTGCAGCAGCGGCCTGGTTTTTGACGGTGTTGTCAGTTTTCTTCTTCATAAAATCAAGATCAAGCTGCTGTACATCCCTGAGAGATTTTACACCATTCTTGTGCCAGTTTTCAAGGATGCCGTTGACGTAAGCAAAATTTGCTGACTGAGGTTTGGACAATATGGCCTTTTGACATGCAAGAAGTATCAGATCCTCGGAGAAATTCATCTCGTTTGACCATGCGTCTATGTATGCACTCTCTATGCTGGTTGGATTGCCCCTTCTGATTCCAAGTTCAGAAAATACTTTTCTGTAAAAAGGATTGTAAGCATTGCTGTCGGACTTGGCTTTTTCGACAGTGTCGATACCCTTCTCATACCATGATGCGGCAACGGTTTCCGCATAGCGGAAGCTTGCTTTGCCCATGGTGAGACAATATTCGATGAGGTATTCAATGAGTTCCTGTGAAAAATCAAGCTGGTCATATATGTATATAAGGCTCTCTGTCTCCGGCATGGACAGTGGTCTGCCGAAGTAAGCCTCCGTTTCAAAAATAAGGTCAGAGAGGATCCCATCCTCCTGCTTCTTTCTCAATATCTCCGGTGTCACAGCGGCCTTGAGCGGCAAAGCGTGTGCCGGGACTGCTGATATATCTGTAGCTGCTGATATGTTCTGAGTGTCTGCCTGTACTGGTGCTGTCTGAGCTGAAGCTGCCTGTGTTGTTGCTGATGCAACGATAGCCGCCGGTGAATTATCTTCCACCATGTAATCCATGCTGAGAAGAGAGAGACCATCCATGGAATCGCTTTTCTGATGGCTCTTATCCTGGAGTGGGAGAAGAGTGATCCCAACTGGCTCCTTCTTGTCGTTGTAATTTAGACGCATAACATCCTGGCTTATCCAATACTTTATGGCTCTGCAGATGTCTTTCTCAGTAAGATTGAAGTGATCAGCAATTTCTGCTACAGATATCGGCTCTCTGGATGACAGCTGTCTGACCAGATATAGATATACTTTAACAAACTCTCCGCTTGCGGAAGTCATGTAATAGTCAATGAAAAAGTTTGATATGGAGGAATATGTCTCGTTTTTTTCTGTTGTGATAGTTATGTAGCTCATGTGTAAAACTCCTTGTCATATTCCTAAAATAATACTGTTATTATCAGGTTCTGACCTGATGACCGCCTCATTATAGCATGAACTTTTTCGATTGCAAATAGAACATACAGTCGGTTCTGAAAAAGAGGGTGGATGTTGATAGTGTTGATAATGTGGATGGTTAATCGACATAATTTTGCCAAAAATCAAAAAGCTTTATTTTAGTGGGTTTCTGTAAAAGAAATGTAAAAATTATGTCAACGCAAAAAAATAAACAAGGTGGGACAACTTTCCCACCTTGTTTTGTGGATAATGTGGATAACTATTTTTTTATGAGGTCGTTTCCAATGGAATAGACGTTTCCGGCACCCATAGTTATCAACAAATCATTTTTTTTGCAATTTTTTAAAAGATAGTTCTCAATATCGTCGAAAGAAGGGAGATAGAAGGCATCTGTGCCGAGTTCTGCGATTCTGTCGGCAAGCTGGCTTGCGGATACGAGACCGGTATCTTTCTCACGTGCTGCGTAGATATCTGCCACGATAACATGGTCACATACCTTGAGTGCCTGTGCGAAATCCTCGAACAGGGCATATGTCCTAGTGTATGTGTGTGGCTGGAATACGCACCATAGCTCATGGTAATCAGTGTTTTTTGCAGCCTTAAGTGTTGCGGATATCTCTGTTGGATGATGTGCGTAGTCGTCCATGATCCTTACGTTGTCGAGAATCGTGCCCTTGTATTCAAATCGTCTCTCTGCACCGACACATTCTGAGAGTCCCTGCTTGATCACGTCTATGGAGATTCCGAGCTCACGTGCTGCAGCTATTGCTGACAAAGAGTTGTATACGTTGTGTTCACCGAATACCTTGAGGGTGATGTCGGTTACTTCCTGTCCGTCAACCACAAGGGTGTATGTAGGATGTCCGAATTCGTCAAATCTGATATTGTGGGCTGAGTATTTGTTCTGTGCTCCCTTTCCAAATGTCACAACACGGCACTCCAGATCCCTGACCACTGTGTCGTAGTATTTCATATCACCATTTACAATGACCAGACCTTCCTTAGGTGTCTTGGTTGCAAATGTGTGGAATGACTCAGCTATCTCATCGATGTCTTTGAAGAAATCAAGATGATCCGCATCTACGTTGAGTATAATGCTGATAAATGGCTTGAAAGCATGGTAGCTGTTCGTATATTCACATGCCTCTGTAACAAAATATTCTGATTTGCCGACTCTTATATTGCCGCCGATGCTGTCAAGGATACCTCCAACTGAGATGGTTGGATCGGTGTCAGCATCTATCAGGATGTATGACAGCATGGATGTTGTTGTAGTCTTTCCGTGGGTGCCGCTCACGGCGATGGAATACTTGTAGTTCTCCATGATCTGGCCAAGGAGCTGTGCTCTGGTCAGCATCGGTATGCCCTTTTCCACGGCTGCTTTGAACTCCTCATTGTCAGGGTGGATTGCTGCTGTGTAAACTACAAGATCTATATTGTCTGAAATGTTGGAGGCACACTGACCTATATTGATGAGAGCTCCCATATCAGCAAGCTGATCTGTAATCTCTGATGCCTTCATATCAGATCCTGTTACTTTGAATCCTGCCTTCAGGAGAATCTCTGCCAGACCACTCATACTTATGCCGCCTATTCCCATGAAGTGAACGTTGATTGGCTTTGAAAAGTTGATTTTGTACATTTGCATATCGCCTTCCTTATATAAAGATTTCATTATCTATCTTTTGTTCCGTAGTAGTATAACATAATACGGTTTAAATTAAAATATTTCATGCGAAAAGCACAAAGGATTAATGTTTCATTTCATAATAAGATTAAGTTGAGTTGAGAACAATAGAATTATGGATGCTAGATCCGAGCAGAACAGGTGATGGAAATGTTTGATAATTATTTTACTTATTGGAGTGATTTGCCGGAACAAGATGCTTTTTCAGTATTTGGACCGGATCATATGATATGGCTGATAGCTGAGGCTGCTCTCATATGTGTGGGTGTGTATATATATAGAAAAAAAGATTTATGCAAGAGGCGGGCAATGAGACGAGGAATAGCTGCGGCAATGCTGGTTATGGAGGTGTATAAAGATCTGGTTCTGATAGTCACAGGCCATATGCATGTTCAATATCTTCCGCTGCAACTGTGCGGACTTGCTATCCTGGTGGAGGTATTATATGCTTTTGCGCCATGTGCTTTCCTTGGAGAAGTAATGTGTGTGCTGTGTATGCCGGGGGCTGCGGCGGCTCTGATATTTCCAGACTGGACCAGATATCCGGTGGTGAATTTCATGAACCTTCACAGTTTCATAGTGCATGGTCTTTTGGTGCTTATGCCGTGTATGGTGCTGGCATCCGGTGAGTATATGCCGAGGATCCGACGGGTATATATGGTGTTCGCATTTTTGATCGGGGCGGCATTTGTCGACTGGTGTGTAAATTCACTTGCAGACTGCAATTTTATGTTCCTCAGGTGGCCGTCTGCAAACTCACCGTTTATGGGAATATATCAGACTTATGGATATGGAGTTTATATGGCAGTATATGCCTCGGTTGTGTGCCTGGCAATATTTGCCTTATATGGAGTGATTTATATAGTCAGTAAAATAGACATGGGAACAAGACAAGTGGAACATGATTAAACAAGACAGTTATCTATAGTGGTAAAATACCAATAAACTATGTTTAATGTACATTTTAGGATTTTTATGAAACCCTGAAATGCAGCAGCGGCTTATATTGAGCTGATGGCCAAGAAAGGAGAAGTATTATGAAAAAGACAGGTAAGGTAAAAATTTACAGAGCAGTCAGGTATCTGATGGCGGTCATATGTATTATGATTTGTGGAATTATGGTACAGAAAACGGAAAAGGCTGAGGCCGCAAGCTCAGGTGGCAGATTTGAATACCGAAATGTATTTGAAGATACCACACGTGAGGGCGAGGTAGTACGGTGCGGAGGTTATTATTTCAAATATTACAACAGAACGTGGCCTGTGTGTGATGTGTATATCTCGACAAGATCCAACAGTGGATATAGAAAAATCCCTAATTGTAGGACGAATAAGATAGGATTCAATGGAGCTGCTGTATATTTTGCAAATAATACATATGTCAGCGGATATACAAATGGATATCAGAACATGGCACACGTTTTATACAAGTATACTCCGAACACAAACAAAACATACAGGATGAAGGTGCTGCCAGGCAAGGTGGATTCATGTACAGGAGATTTCAGATATAATGTTAGTTATGTGTATGGATGCAGGGTGTTCCTGACAATCAGTGATGAGTGGCCGGATGCGACATATGTATATAATGCAGTTACTAAAAAAATAGCAAAAATGATAAGTAAAAGCGGAACAAGTGGTACCATAGAATTGACACATGGAAAGTATTTTGTCACCAAGGACAATTATCATTCTGATGTGACACCTTCATCGTTTTCAATCTGGAAAATTACGTCTAAGGGAGCTGTAAGGATCACTACTTTAACAAAATATGGATTTTCGGGAAGATTTTTCTTCCATGGGAATGCGTTGTATTATGCGAGAAGCACAAACTCAAGCGGAAAAGATTTGATACTCTGTAAGTATGATCTCAATACGCATGCGAAAAAACGGCTTGCTACGTTCAGAACTAATGAGGCTTATAGGATTGGTGTTGATGATGTGACATCTACATATTTTAAATATAGTAAATATAATTATAGCGATGGCATGTTTTATCGTTATAAATACGTATATTCAACAAAGAGATCAATATTGTATTCACGTGGTGAATGATTGTAAAAGACAATGAAGATAGAGCTAAATGAAAACCGGGAGGAAACTTCCGGTTTTCATTTAGATGTAAATACACATCATTACATTGTTATTGAACGAAAATTATGTTATAAATGGAAGTGGCGTGGCTGCTTCTGACGAATATTTATCATTGCGTGGTCATGCAGTGAATATGCGGGTGCGTAAAGACCCGGTGAGGTGATGGAGGCGGAGGAGAAGACCGCAAAGCTCATGAGGATAGTTGAGGGCGCTGAGGAAGTCGAGAAGATGGATGCATTGCTCAGTCTTGCGATAACCGGCGGAGACTATAATTGGTTTTAGATGCTTAGAGAGAAAATTAATACAAAACAGTAACGGAGTTGAGGTAGAGACATGATTACAAATGACGCTACATTATTAAAAGTAAAACATGAGGTGCTGTATGAGGTGGCAAAGCTTGCTTACGATGGCAAGCTTAACGATGAGAGGGATAATCTGCCATACAAGATGGTTCCCGGACCTCAGCCATTTTTCAGATGTTGTATATATAGAGAGAGGGAGGTCATCAGACAGAGGGTCAGGCTTGCTGAGGGCAAAGCACCTGGTGCGGAAGATGATGGCAATGTGGTACAGATCATCAATTCTGCCTGTGAAGGATGTCCGATCTCACGTTATGTAGTAACTGACAACTGTCAGAAGTGTATGGGAAGAGCCTGTCAGCAGGCATGCCGTTTCGGTGCGATCAGCATGGGCCGTGACAAGTCATACATAGATCCATCAAAATGTAAAGAGTGTGGACAGTGTGCCAAAGCATGTCCGTACAATGCCATTGCAGATCTGATGAGACCTTGTATCAAGAGCTGTCCTGTGGGAGCGATATCCGTTGCTGAGAATGGAACAGGTATAGCGGTCATAGACAAGGACAAATGTATAGACTGTGGTTCATGTATTCACAAGTGCCCATTTGGCGCAATAGGATCAAAATCTTATATAGTAGATATAATAAACGACATGAGAGCCGGCAAGAAGGTATTTGCCATGTTCGCACCTGCTACATATGGTCAGTTTGGTGCGGATATCACCATGGCGAGCTGGAGAACGGCCATGAAGAAGATTGGTTTCTATGATGCTGTTGATGTGGGACTTGGTGCCGATATGACAGCCATGGCGGAGGCGAAGGAGTGGCTGGAGGCAAAGGCTGAAGGCAAGAAGAAGACCACATCATGCTGTCCTGCATTCAAGCTCCTGGTTGAGAAGCATTTTCCTGAGCTGGCGGACAGGATATCTGAGACTGTGTCACCTATGTGTGCTGTTTCAAGATATATCAAGGAGAATTATGAGGATGCGGTGACAGTGTTCATCGGACCTTGCATAGGCAAAAAGGCTGAGAGCGCTGCCGGAGAAAAGGAGTCTGCTGATTATGCGCTGACATATGGTGAGATCAGGGCTATGCTGAGGGCGAAGGATGTCAAGCTCGAGCCAGAGGCTGAGGACAACGATCAGTCCACACTGTTCGGCAAGAAATTTGCAAATGCAGGTGGAGTAACAGCGGCAGTCATAGAGAGTATGAAGGAGCTTGGTTGTGAGGATGAGGTAAAGGTGTGCAAATGTGATGGCATAGATGCCTGCAAGAAGGCGCTTACCCTTATGAAGTTCAACAGATTCCAGGATGATTTTATGGAAGGCATGGCATGCGAGGGTGGCTGTATCACAGGTCCCAGCTCAGGTACAACTGTCACCGATGGGAAGCGTCGCTTCGATCGGGAACTCCTCAAGAAGGATAAGACCTACTGACAGTTGTAAGGTAACGGTTATGACCGGGGCGTACAAGGATTTGGTTGACAGACTTGAGGAAGAGCGATGCCTGTCCGCTACAGACGGATATCGGCGTCTGCTTGCTCCTGACGCGTCTCCGGAAGACATTGCGTATCTCCATGATGCGGCGCGCCGCGTTGCGCGCGCCGTATTCGGAGGCAAGATCTATGCCCGGGCGCTCATAGAGATTACCAACCGTTGCCGAAACAACTGCCTTTACTGCGGTCTGCGCCGCGATAACAGCAGTCTCAGCCGCTATTCGCTCGACACTTCTACGATAGTGGAATGTTGCGGAAAGGCATACGAAGCCGGTTTCCGAACGTTCGTGCTCCAGGGGGGCGAGGATCCTGCCGCCACGGTGGAATCGATATGTTCCATGGTCGCGCAGGTCCACGGGCTGTTTCCCGATGCAGCCATCACCCTGTCGCTCGGTGAATGGCCGGATGCCGCGTATGCGGCGTTTTATGAAGCAGGAGCCACGCGCTACCTACTGCGGCACGAGACGCGCAATCCTTATCACTATTCAAGGCTGCATCCTCCGGGTATGTCGCTCGACAACCGTCTGCGGTGTCTGGAAACTCTGAAGCAACTCGGCTATCAGACAGGCACCGGCATAATGGTGGGAAGTCCGTTCCAGACCTATTGCGAAATTGCGGAAGACCTGGAGTATATGGCTGCTCTCCACCCGGAGATGATAGGCATAGGACCCTTCATTCCACACAGCGCGACGCCTTTCTCCGGTTTTCCCTCAGGAAGCGTCGATATGACGCTCAGACTGATATCTATCCTGCGGCTTATGTTCCCGAACGCCAATATACCTTCGACGACGGCCCTTGCCACGGTTGGCAAAGAAGGGAGGGTGAAGGGAATACTTGCCGGAGCCAATGTGGTGATGCCCAACGCCTCCCCGCCGGAGGGGAGAGAGAGCTACTCACTCTACAACGGCAAGATGTGCCGGGGACGAGAGGCCATCGAGGGGCTGGACGCCCTGAAGCGGGAACTCGCTGGCGCCGGTTATGAACTTAGTTTTGAAAAAGGAGATTTTAATTATCAATATGTATGATCCGAAATCATCGGTAGCCACCGACTTTATAGACCATGGCGAGATTCTCTCCTCCATGGAGTATGCGGCTGCCAATGCCGCCGACAGAAGTCTTGTGGAGTCTATACTCCGCAAGGGTGCTCTGGGAAAAGGTTTGACCCACAGGGAGGCGGCAGTGTTGCTTGAATGTGAAGACCCGGAGCTGTGCCGACGTATGAAAGAACTGGCGCGTGATATCAAGCAGCGGTTTTACGGCAACCGCATAGTGATGTTCGCACCGCTGTATCTGTCAAACTACTGTGTCAACAGCTGCGTATATTGCCCTTATCATGTGAAAAACCGCACGATACCGCGTCGCAGGCTCACTCAGGAGGAAATACGCCGGGAGGTAATCGCGCTTCAGGACATGGGCCATAAGCGCCTTGCTCTCGAAGCCGGCGAAGATCCCGTGAACAACCCCCTCGAGTATATTCTCGACTCCATCAGGACAATCTATTCCATACATCACCGCAACGGTGCCATCAGGCGTGTCAACGTGAATATCGCTGCCACCACGGTCGATAACTACCGCCGGCTGCGCGATGCCGGCATAGGCACCTACATTCTTTTTCAGGAGACCTACAACAAGGCCAACTATGAAAGGCTTCATCCCGCCGGCCCGAAGAGCGATTATGCGTGGCACACCGAAGCTATGGACCGGGCGATGACGGCCGGTATCGACGATGTGGGTATCGGGGTGCTATACGGGCTCAACACCTACCGCTACGATTTCATAGGACTACTGATGCATGCCGAGCATCTCGAGGCACGGTTCGGTGTCGGCCCGCACACAATCAGCGTGCCCAGAATATGTCCCGCCGATGACATATCGACCGCCGACTTCCCGGACGCTATCTCCGACGACCTCTTCTGTAAGATTGTCGCCGTGCTCCGGATCGCGGTGCCTTACACCGGCATGATTGTGTCCACACGTGAATCTCCCGCGGTCCGGGAGAAGGTGATCGACCATGGTATCTCGCAGATAAGCGGAGGATCGCGCACGTCGGTGGGAG